>Ga0209700_100185_pt1 | contig 100896 bp, 64 predicted proteins | sample SiratroredBW_FD_187528 | JGI IMG/M metagenome (GOLD analysis project Ga0209700, IMG submission 187528) | Root nodule microbial communities of legume samples collected from California, USA - Siratro red BW (SPAdes) (version 2) | ecosystem: Host-associated > Plants > Roots > Nodule | place: USA...
CCCAGCAATCCCAACCTTCTTCTTCCTCCCAGCAATAGCCTCTTTCTTTAGCAACTCTAACAACAATCTTTTTCCTCTTCTCTAATCTCTCTATATTACTCTCCCAACCCTAAAAATTTATCAATAGTTCAGTTATCACAAATGCAGCACCTCCTCCTTGTCCGATCAGTGCCTTAATTTTTCTGTTTTAAGATGAAGGGCCTTTTCGTCTTTTCAATATATCCAAAATGGGAATTTTTGAAAAATATGGAGGTGCAGGAAGTCGTCATGGAGGTGCAGGAAGAATCACTCTGCTAGAGACTGAGAGTGAGATTTTAACAGCCCCCTCAAGCTGGGAATATATATTTTTCATTTCCAGCTTGGAATGCATTTCCTTGAAGGATGTAGGAGATAAAGATTTAGTGAATATGTCTGCAACTTGCATGGAAGAGGATATAGGAAGCAATTTGATGAGACCATTGTTCAACTTCTCACGGACTACATGATAGTCAATCTGTATATGTTTTGTTCTTTCATGAAATACTTGATTTGAGGCAATTTGAATGGCAGATTGGTTGTCACAATAGAGAAAAGCTAGTTTATAATGATGCAGTTGAAGGTCTTGGAGGAGATAGATAAGTCATTAGATCTCACATGTAGTTGTTGCAAGGGCACGATATTTGGCCTCAGAGGAGCTTCTTGATATAGTTTGTTGTTTCTTTGATTTTCAAGATATGAGAGAGTTACCAAGATATATGGAAAAACCTGTGGTGGATCTTCTGGTTTCAGAGCACGTTGCCTAGTCGGAATCATTGTATTCTTTAATTTGTATGATATTGTTGTTGTGAAAGAAAATGCTAGACCCGGGAGCTAGCTTCAAGTATCTCAAGATGCGATGTTCAACACGTTGATGAACAGTGGTAAGTGCAGATACGTATTGACTGAGTTTATTAACAGAAAAGGAAATGTCAGGTCTAGTGTTAGTTAAGTATATGAGTTGTCTAATAAGTCTTTTATATGTTGTGCAATCGTTTTCATTTAATTGTGTGCCTTGTTCAACCGAAAGAGAAGTAGAGTGAACCATTGGTGTAGGCACAGGAGCACAATCTATCATGTCAGCTTCTTGAAAAAGATCTAAGGTGTACTTTCTTTGACAGAAGTGAATTCCAGTTCTTTCCTAGCTACTTCAAATCCCAGAAAATAGGTAAGATCACCTAAATTCTTGATTTTGAAATGTTGGTCCAGCAGCGTGGTGATGTGAGTAATTTCCTCAGAATTGTTTCCAGTTAGTACAATATCGTCCACATAGACAATTATAGCAGTGGTAGATGTATCCACATGTTTCAAAAATAAAGAATGGTCATTAGCAGACATGGCATAATTATGATAAATGAGAAATTGTGAGAGTTTTGCATACCATTGTCTCCCTGCTTGCTTGAGTCCGTAAAGAGATCGCTGAAGCTTGCAAACACTGTCTTTGTTGCCAACATGAAGACCTGGTGGTAGCTGCATATATACTTCTTCATTGAGGTCCCTATGTAGAAAGGCATTGTTGACGTCTAACTATTTTAGGATCCAGTTATTTGCAGCAGCGATAGTTAAAAGAAGACGTAGAGTGGTAAGTTTTGCCACGGGAGCGAAGGTATCTAAGAAGTCTAATCCTTCTAGTTGAGTATATCCTTTAGCAACAAGCTTTGCCTTAAACCTTTCAATGGACTCATCAGAATTATGCTTTATTTTGTAGACTCATTTGCATCCTATAGCAATTTTTCCAGGTGATAGGGAGGTAATTGTCCAGGTTTGGTTCTGCTGAAGAGCGTCAAGCTCTTCTTTCATTACTTGTATCCAACAGTTTTGCTTTGTAGCTTCCTCATAGTTTTGTGGTTCATTGTATAAAGATATGGAAGAAACAACATGTTATATTTTATTATATTTAATATTTTAGAATTAATTTAATAATATATTTGGATAAAAAATTCTAAAAAGATATTTCATTTTTATGGATTTTATATTATAGCAAAATATGTTTAATGTGTTCTTTTACTAAGAAATTGAAATTATGACTATTTTGATTACTTAAAATTAGATAATCTTATAAACAAGAATTTAAAGTTCTTCATATTTTTTATTTTTTTATCTTTTTTTATATTTTCTTCAACTCAATTTTGATTGGAATGTTACAAACCTGACTAAGGCTAAGAGATTATTTAAATAATTTTAAAAATAAAAATATGAAATTCTTCATATTTTTTTAATTTATGTATTTTGCATTTTTTTCTTCAATTTAATTTTGATTGAAATGTTATAAGAAGGTTAAGATATTATTGGAGTAATTATTATTTTTATTTTGTTAACTAAATATTTTTCTTTTTGTTAATATGTTGATAGGAGTTATATTTTTAATTTTTAGGATTTTACTTTTTTAGACTAATATTATTTTTTTCAATATTAGTGGGAGTTTTCTCAATTAGTATTAGAAATATTATTTATAGAGGAATATTGTAAGGCACAGTATTTTAAAAAAAAAAAAACAGAGGTGCACGGCCCTGCACCTTCGAAAACTTTTTTCTCTCTCTTTTTCTCGTGTCTCTCAAATATCTCAAAATCTCACTTCCTTCTTTCTAACTTTTCTTTCTTTATATATCTGTTGTAAAACCCAATAAGGACTATTTCTAATCCATAATCTCAAATAGATTAAGTTCATATTTAATCTAAAGATATCTTAATCTCTGTTTTTTTTAGGTTTTTGTCATCAATCTTAGTGAAGACAGTTGAGAAAAGTATTTCTCTCAACTTAATTAAGATTATACTGAAATTTGGTTTTGTTTTGATAACTTGTTCTAGATCTCTAGAGATTGGGTTAGTGTTATACTAACTAGTTTGGAGGACTTGTTTTAGAGATCGTCACCTCAGGTAAGGGAAACTAGTAACTTGTTTTTATATTAATTAATTACTTTTAGATAGAACTTTAGAATATAAAACTTGAATATATGATTGTCTGTGTTAAGTCTTTCTTGCAGGTTTGATTAGTTCTTGAGCACTAATGAGTTTGATTGTTTATATTGATTTAAATAATGATGTTAGAAAGTAGTATATGAACTTTTGATTGTTGTTTGATGGATTGAATATGACTAGTGATAAGACTTTGATAGGTATGACATGTAAATATGTTTTTGTGTATGATTAATTGAGAAATCATATCTGATATTGTACAATTATATAAAGTGGTGTAGTTTTATTGAGATTGTTGAGATTGAAATGGAAAGTAAATGAATAGATGAATAAAAATTGATGATGTATGATATGAATTGTATGTGATGCGTAGGCATAGTGTTTTCAGGAAAGAAAACATCTGTGCTGAGAAATAGGATGTACATTGTCTAAGGATTTGGTTTGACGATTGATATCCTGACTCTACTAGTAATAGGAATTAAATAGATGAATATTACTAGGTGGTGAGAGTCGAAGGAGGTTCATATGACTGAAACTGTAGCATGAAAAAGGGCTGGTCAAGACAGTTATATGGATTAACCCTATCATATGAGATTAATGGTGATGAGATCGGACACACAAATTGAGGTAGTATGACAGGTGCAAATCTCCGGATCTATTCAATGTACAAGTCTTCCAGAAGTAGATTGAGTCTATCTATAATATGTGATGTCTTGAGTGGGATGATAGATGTTGTCAATGGATTGTTATGTGTTAAATGATATATACTTGTGATTATTTGAGATATTTTCAATTACTAGCTTACCCTTTCTTATTTGTGGTGTGTGTTTGTTTCTATTGCGATGGTCGTGTTATACACGGGAGCAGGTAATGTTGCATATGGTACTGTGAAAGATGTTCTTGAATGAGCCAATTGCAGCTTTAAAAGCTTTTTGAAAAACTCTTATTTTGTTTATATGTATATATGTGTAAATGTAATTAGTAAATAGTCGATATATATATTTTATATATATATATATATATATATATATATATATTATGAATTATATTTTAACTATTGTTTTGGATAGATTAGATGTTAGAAATAATTTTTGGAGTGTTATAAATATGAATAATTTTTGAATAGATTAGGAAATTTTTTTAATCAACATAAGCGTGACTTTTTTTTATATAAATATTAATGGAGAAAAAAAAATTAGCTATCAATAATTGAAAAGTCGATAAAAAAAATTACAACCGAGAACATCTTAAAATTGAACCTGATTAATATCAAGTCAACATTAATTAAAAACAATATTGACTAATGTTAGTGGAGAAAAAAAAAATTGTAATAAGAGCAAAAACATTATACGTATTTTTGTATTGCATGATGTAACATTATTTCATTTTTAAGGTTTTCACAACTTAAGATTAAAACAAATTATAACAAGATTAAGGTGGGTTGAACATAAAAACAAACACACTATACATGTCCAAAAGACCCTGCATTTAGCTTGCTACAATGCATGAAGAATGGGAAATTGTAGACAGAAGACTTGCTCAAATTTTGATACTGTAAATTGTCCAATAAGACTTCTTCTTGCGATAAATTTCTATGTATATTTGACATATTGTATTGTAAAAATGAGTTAGTTTCTTTAATCTTTTAAATAATATATTTTAATTGTTTATATTTTTTAGAACTTTAAAAAATATTGATATGTATTTCTTTGCAATGCAATAATTACAATTTTTATTTTAATATTTCTTTAAATAAATATTTACATTAATATATTTTTTATTAACCATAAAAGTGACGAGGATAAGTTTAGAACTTCACCCTTTAAAATTTATTAAATAGCAATTTGATTTCACATAATTCTCAAGAAAAAAAAAACGTGTTTACACTCTTTCACTTATATAATAAAAAAAAGTTTTGATTGATTATTTTGATTTTATCTTGGTTCTTGGATCCTAACCCGTGCATCACGCACCGGACATTTACGAATTGACAAATCAAAACAAACCAATTAAAAATAGGCATCACACATAGAGTAAACTATGCGAGGAATATAAAATTTATATTTTTATTAGATATACATTACTAGAGATTGATATTTTCAACACCATATTAAAAAAAAAAATATTTCTTTGACAATTATATTAATATTTTAATCATTTTTATTTAAACTTAAATTATTATTATATTCTTAAAATAAAGTTTTCAAGATACTTATTTGATACAGGTGTCAAAATATAACTTTTTACAATAAATATTTGTTGACTATATACATATATATATATATATATATATATATATATATATATATATATATATATATATATATAATTTATTACATATAAATTTTTACTTTTGAGAACTTTATTCTAATTTAAAAAATAAAAAAATTATATTAATAGTTAGTGATTTTTGTTTAAATCAAGTAACTAAAATAAATTTATCAGGGAAAAATTAAATAATTAAAAAATTATATTTTTATTTCGAAATTTTATTTTTATTTAAAATTAAAGAATTAAAGTTATTATTAAATAACAATAAATTTATTATATTTTACAGTATAAATTATTTAATTCATTTTTTCGAAAAAAATGAGAATATTTGTTTGAATTATAATTTAAAATAAAAATATTTTTATCAATAATTCACCGATAATTTTTTAATAAGTATTTGACAGAAAGTATAACCACCAACATCCTCCATACATAAACATGTAACAAATATCAGTTGGCTCCCCAACCCCTGTTATTGATAACCTTATAATATGATTCATTTTATTAATTTTATAATCAATAATTTAATTTTTAGTTAAATAACTTAATTCAATATTTTATTATTAGTTACAGTTTGTTAAAGGTTTTTAAAGAAAAAGTGACTTAACAATAACAATATAACCTTTTCCTGATAATAAACACATAATACTACTCTAATTATAGTCCTAAACAAGTTAATATACCTGATCATAAGTCTTAATTATACCATTCTAATCTTCACTTATTCCACAATGATACATAACTGTAACTACCAACTTAGACCACAACCATATAAATAATTACTAGGTAGTTGAAACTTTTTTCTTAAAACAAAAGGTTTGTTGAAACCAAACCAAATAATAAAGTGGAATGAAAGAAATATTAAAAATGAAATGCCAAGACAAATTAGTTAATAAGTCATCAATACTGCAACCGGCGCGTTGCAGCAGGTGTCCCTCGCGGTGATTCGCTCCTCTCGGCGGAGGCACCGACACTTGTTGCACGCGCCGATTACTAAAAGGAAAGGTCATGTTTTATAAATTTCTAATTTTGAGATTTATTTTGTCTCCTTTTATATAATTTGAGACTGAATTTTGATTTATATGTTTACAAAAAATTGTTATCCTTATACTTTCTTTATATTTTATCATTGTCATTTTATTATATTTAATGTTTAAAAATAAGAATATGAAGTTGTTTATATTTTTAAATTTATGTATCTTTCTTTTGTAGTTTTTCTTCAACTCAATTTTTGTTGGAATGTTACAAAAATGACTAAGGTTAAGAGATTGTTGGAATAATTACTACTTTTCTCTTGTTAATTATTATTTTTTTGTTACTTTTGATAGTTTTAATGGTTGATTTTATTTATTAGACCAATATTATTTTTCTTTCAATATTAACGAGGATTTTCTCGATCAATCTTAAAATGATTATCCATAAGTAAATATGAACTAGAATTTTATGGTTGTCATAATAATGTCGATGTTCACAATTATTCTTTTTTATCATTAGCATCGATATATTTTTCTTTCTCAATAGTTTCTTATGATTTAAATTTTTTTAATTTTAATTAGGAAAATTTTTAGTCAACATAAGTATGACTTTTTTTTATCAATGTTAATGAAGAAACTTTTTAGTCATTATTAATTAAAAAAAAAAACATCACAAGAGAAAATAAAATTATCTAACCACCCGGGACATGGTCGGCATCTCCAACTCTAATAAGAGCAAAACCAAATTTTTCAAATCAGCTTTTCTTACCACTGTTTGAATGAGTTCATTTATTAATTTAATATATATAAAAGAATCAATAATTTTTTTTTCTTAATAAACAAAAGATAAGCATAGAAATAAATAAAAGAGTTGACGGCAAGCGCGATTCTCTTTAGGAAATTAGGATTTTTTGTGATAAACTTCTTCTCTTTCGTTTTTATTCTAGTGGGAATGTGACAATTTTCTTTGAGTGGTCACATATTCATATTGTGTTGTGTGATAAATTTCTTCTCGTAACATGTATATTTGACATGTTCTATTGTAAAAAAAAAAAGTTAATTTCTTTAATTTTTTAAATAATATTTTCTCTATTTTAATTGTTTGTCATTTATTATAACTCTTAAAAAAATATTGATATGCATTTCTTTGCAATGCAATAAATACATTTTTTTTAATATTTCTTTAGGGTTTCATTCTATGATTTTTTTTAATAATATTTTCTCTATTTTAATTGTTTGTCATTTTTAATATTGATTTATTTTATTGCAATGCAATAAATACATAAACATGCAACTAATATTAGTTGGCTCCCCAATCCCTGTGATTGATAACCTTATAATGTTTCGTTCTATGATTCATTTTATTAATTTTATAATCAATAATTTATGTTTTAATTAAATAACTTAATTCAATATTTTATTATTAGTTAGAGTCTGTTAAAGGTTTTTAAAGAAAAAGTGCTTAACAATAACAAAATAACATTTTCTTAATTATAAACATGTAATACTACTCTAATTACAGTCCTAAACAAGTTAATATCCCTGATTATAAGTTCTAATTATACCATTCTAATCTTCACTCCACAATGATACAGCACTGTAACTACAAACTCAGACCACAACCATGTAAATAATGACTAGGTAGTTGAAACTTTTTCTTGAAAAAAAAAAGGTAGTTGAAACTTTCCTAGTACAAAGAGTTGAAACATGGTGGAATGGAGGTAGTGCCATCTTCAACTTGATCAAGCACGTGCGTCAATGGCCGCCGCCGCCACCACCCTTTCCTTCTCCTTCTTCTTCTCCACACCCTTTCGCACCTTCCAACTCCAACCTCCACCGTCGCCCCACCCCACAAGGCTTTCTATCTCATGCCACTCTTCTTCACCACCCTCCAACGACCCTCTCCGCGTGGCCTTCGCCGGCGGCGACACCGGCAGCAACGTCTACCCGGCGGTGGCAATCGCGGAGGAGCTCAAAGTCCTGAACCCCGCGTGCCAGTTTCTCTTCCTCGGCGCCCCCAAGAGCGTGGAAAGCGCCGCAATCTCCTCCGCAGGCTACGACTTCGCCTCTGTCCCCTCACCACCCGACACCAACCCTCTCTTCTTCCCTCACCGTTTCTTCAACTCTTACCTCCAATGCCTCAGCCACCTCCGACACTTCCAACCCCACGTTCTCGTCAGCACCGGCGGCTACGTCTCTTTCCCCGCCTGCCTCGCCGCCAAGTTCCGAGGCACCAACGTTGTCATCCACGAGCCCAACTCCGTCCCCGGCTTCTCCAACACCCTTCTCTCCCCCCTCGCCGACGCCATCTTCGTTGCTTTCAACTCCACCCTCGACAGTTTTCCCAGGAACAAGTGTTTCGTGTGTGGCAACCCCGTGAGGTTCTCTATTAGGAACCTTGTCTCCAAGGAAACCGCCATCTGTCATTTTTTTCCGGGTTCCGACTGTGGCGGCAGGGTTTTGTTGGTGCTTGCTGGCTCCTATGGCGCTAATTCAGTTAACATTGCAATGCTGAATTTGTACTATCAGATGCTGAGACGGGATAGTCATTTACGTATCATATGGCAAACTGGGGTTGAAGCCTTTGATGAAATGGATAGCCTTGTCAAGAGTCATCCACGCTTGTATATGACACCGTGAGTGTTTCTCAAAACTTGTATCTGCGTTTGCCTTTTGTGTAATAAGATTGCATGCAACTGTGTAGATATATTTCCAAGAGGGAGATTGATTTTTGATTTTAGATTGCATTGGATAGTTTTATTTTCTTGATAGAGCATAGTAGCATTATTTGATCATGCAACAGACCCTGTTTAGTTGCAATAGGGGTAGATTTTATCAAATTACTCACTTGCTCCTTTCACTTTGGCGACATACTCACCAATCTGAGTGTGATAAACCTGGCGACATACTAACTAAACTGTAACAGCTGCAGCTAACTAGTTTAATTGAAAACAAAGCAGATTAAAACTATCTTCTGTAGAGAGAAACTGATCGTGATTACCCTATTACATTGTGTGGTAATATTCACGTGATCTGACATTATATAACAATTCAGCAAAAGTGGGGATTAAATATTTTTCCAAAGTGATACCTTTACATGGAAACAAGGCATGTTATTGTATATGTTGTGACTCTGGCTGAAGAAATGCAGGAAGAAAGGATATTTTTGGACTTAATGATGTGAATGTTTCTTTACTTGAATACTTGACAAAACTCAAACCCACTTGATGATCCAAAAGTCCAACCAATTATCTTTAGTGCGTTTCCTGGTGTGAGACCACTCTGCCCAGTGCATAGTGCTTTTTGAAATTGGCGTGAATGGGATTCCTGTTTTAATGGGTTTATGTAGGACCAGTTTAAAATTCCTTGATTCAATATAATGGATACTTTTCCTAGGATTTTTTTTTTCTATATAGTCTTTCATCCATAATTTATGTTATTTGCATCCACATTCTACTAAGTACCAATGAAAATCACTTAAAATTAGTCTTAATCATGCACATCATTTGTTCAAATTAAAAGTAATCACTATTTTCTTCTGCATCCTTTTATATCTCACTTGCAAGGTTTAGTGACAACTTATCTGATATTTCCCCCTTTTATGAAGGTTCATGCATTGTATGGATTTGGCATATGCAGCGGCAGACTTGATTGTTTCTAGAGCAGGTGCAATGACTTGCTATGAAATATTGGCAACTGGAAAACCATCAATCCTGGTACTTAAATTTTGTTTTTCCTCATTTTTTTGTTCATTTTGATTCTCATTTCATCTTTGGATTATAAAATATATTATCAGTCAATTTATTTAAAAATAAATGTAATAATAATTCAGCTGCATTATGCTCAACATCTTTTTTGTCATAACCTTTAAGCAGATCTTTTAATCCCAGTCTGTGGGATATTCACCAATACATGAACTAAATTGCTTAATCTATGGTACCACAATTTTGATTTTGTTCCAAGAATAAATTAAGTCTTACTTCCCTTCAAATTCAACGCTTCGTTCTTAGGCTGGATGGCACAAACGTAGCGTAATAAGTATCTGTGCAGTTGTGCCTGTTTATGTAGTAAAAACAAAAACACACTATCCTATGAAGATGTTTTCCGAATATATACTAATTGAGAACTAAAACTTAAGTTAAAAGTTTCTCTTTTACGCCATGAACTAAAAAGATTATGTGATTGAGTGTAAAAGCATCTACTTACGTGCATGCTTGTTACAAAACTACATTTTCCAGAGTAACAGATTTGTCATTACAATTCAAATACAATACATAAGATCCAACGTGTACATAATTCAATTACGTAGTTAACAACAATTGCTGTACACTATATTTTGTCTTAGTCATGTTACAATGCATGTGGCGATGCACAACTGCATATGATTTCAGTGCTTTCCGTATTTTCAAGACACCCTGTAGCTTTCCTTTTAAGCTAGATCTGCAGCTCATAACAAAGTAAAACGGTGACATTTATGTTGAATTATTGTTTGTAGATACCTTCGCCATATTTCTCTGAGGGGAATCAGTTCAGAAATGCGTCTTTGATGGCAGACTTAGCTGGTGTGACGGTTATAACTGAGGATGAGCTAGACTCCAGTACACTAGCCATTGCAATTGAAAAGATTTTAAGTATGTCATCTTCATCTTCAAAATGTGTCTTAAAAATTTTCAGGTTTGAAAATTATTCCACAATTTTTCATGAAGCCATACCATATGCTTTACTAAAAAAGATCTAAATCACGAAATCAGTATCCCTGTCATGTCACTTATTAAATCCTTTTGATGGGAAATCAGAAAGATAAAAGTGCATTGACATCAGTAATATAGAAGATCTGAACCCAAGTTTGGAGTACAAACAGAAGACAATTAAAGCTTGAACTGGAAGTATTTGTTGGTATCTTCAATAATGACCTGTTATATTGCTCAGTGTTGAACATATTCAAGGATAAACAAGCTGGTTTTTAATACTATTCCTCAAGACTTATACTAATGTCCAAAACAACAATACCAATGGTAATAATCTTGTGAAACTTGTGCGTAGAAAAATTCTTGTTGTATAACTATATTTCTAAATGGTTTAAGGTTCTCACAGTTGGGGCAATATTTCAACTAATGGCGGCCCTATGTCGTAAACTTCTAAATTTCAGACTCTAGCATGGTGCAGTAACTGGCTACCAGAATTGAAACTTGAAGTTTGGGAAAGGGTTAAAGTCTTAAAAGAGTAAATAATAATTTACTGTCTTTTTATCTTTCAGAACAAGCTTAAGCATTCTTTGCCCCCAAGTCCCAACCTTCTTTCTCACCGTTTCTAAAGTGAAACCTAACAATCTTCTGACATTCCTTGTTTCTTACTCAAAATTTTATTAACCTAAAAAAGCTGCACTATTATTTTCTTTTCTTATTGTCTTTCTTTTTTCCCTCCACTTTCAGATCCGCACCATAGTTAGCAGTGACTACTACAGTACACCCATTATAAATTCTTCCATTCATGTAATCTGTCACTGATAAACATTTTGACTGCTTGCTGTTGTATGAATTCACCATGTTTGTTGTATCTCTTTTTCTTTCTTTCTCTGTTTTCTCTTGCCTTATTTCTTGATTTGAAAATGTACATGATAGGGGACCAGAAGAAGATGGAAGACATGTCTGAGAGGGCTCTGAAAGCTGCAAACCCCAATGCCTCAGCTGAGATTGCAAAGCACATTCTCTCTCTCGTAAACGAATCTACCGAAAAGAAAAGAGATGGCTACAAAGTAGAACCTTAGCATGGCGGTTGAAATTGAAATGAATTCATGCTTACAATACAACTGTAAGTTTTTCTTGTGGGCGAACAACACCGATAAACACTCCAACTCCAAGAAGAAGAGTTTCACTGTTCTTGCAACTTGACAGCTTAATGTTAGGAATGTGATATATGAGAATGCTAACAAGTTTTTTGTGAGCTCATATATCAGTGGCACTTTGATGAGTAAGAGACAAGCATGGAAGCTTTAATTGCTCATGCAGGTCTGTGATGTGACGTGCCGGTGGTCCATTTTTTATTGTTTTATTTATTTGATTTTATGAACCGTGATTCGTGGAGTGGTCTATTTTTGGTGGTTCACATGGAGACATCCTTGTCACTAAGAAAAGTAAGAGTTTGAGTTTTCATGATGTTCTTGTTCTTGATGGTGAATAATGTAACACAACGTAACATTCAATTCTCCAAGCATCTGAAAACTGAGATGAAAATGAAATCAATCTTTTCATAACTTTTGTGGCTCCCCTCAACACATTTTCTTTTTCTTTTTCATACTAACAATGTTAACTTCTTTTGCTTGTTTATGGGTGGAGAATGCATGGCTATTATTTCATAAAAAGTAATTTTTTTTAATCCTTAAATATATTTATAGAGATTGAAGATATAGCCACTACCAACAAAATCTATCACCACATGATCCGAAAGGGGTATAGTTGAGGACAAGCAATCAAAATAGAAACATACTACTTTGTAACAGACACAAGTCCATTAAAAACCAAAAGAAAAGTGCATTACGCAAGGCCTCTCTTGCCTCTAATATGCAGACCTCTCAACTCAACCTTTACTCAATAACATATAATTGCCACCTCTTCACAGAGGATAGGATATGCTTAGTTTGGAAAGATGAAATGATAAATTACAGCAAAGAATGAAAATTCTTGCTTGTATTGGATATGAAAAACTATACACAAATCTGTAGATGGAAGCTGTCCAAAAAAACACTAGGATTGTGTCACTCTTGTCATGCTGCAACTTGCTGCTTACATACTGGGCAGAAATTATTCTGTGAAACCCATTGTTTTATACACTGAAAGTGATAACTGTGTTCACAATTTAGCCTCCCCAGCTCATCACCTGCTTCATACTCCTGAAAAAGAATGCACACTCTTAGTGTAAAAAAGTCAACAAATTTATCATACATGACAATTTGTTGTGATTGGACAACAGTAAAATATTCAATCCATAACTTAGACTATATTCAATCATTTAAACAAAACTTGAAAACATATCTATCTTGCATACAAGGAAGAAAAGCAATGTAAGAAACTCCTAGAATCACAAATTTAATTCAATTTTGCAAACATACCTGGCAAATGCTGCACTCTTTATCTATTTGATGCTTTGATGTATCATCCCAAAATTGAATTCTGGCCTTCCTTATGTTCCGTCCCATCTCATCTTCCGTAAGTCCAGTGTTCACATGACCAATCCTCTCACCAAGCTCAAGCAATTGCTATCAAACAGAAGCCACATGTATTGACCAACATAAAACAATATCCATGAATAATATATTAATAGCTCGGAAATAAAATATTGCAGAAGGAAATAGATGGCTATGCTTGAGAAATAGCTAACCTCATATGACATGTTATCAACATCAAGTCTCCAGTCTCTAAATTCACATGATCAATTTGAAGATAGTGATGCTTCAAGGGAGTCTACTAATAGGTGGACAACTAAATTCACATGATCAATAATGACATGTTATATTGCTCAGTGTTGAACATATTCAAGGATAAACAAGCTGGTTTTTAATACTATTATTCCTCAAGACTTATACTAATGTCCAAAACAACAATACCAATGGTAATAATCTTGTGAAACTTGTGCATAGAAAAATTCTTGTTCTATAACTATATTTCTAAATGGTTTAAGGTTCTCACAGTTGGGGCAATATTTCAACTAATGATGGCCCTATGTCGTAAACTTCTATATTGCAGACTCTAGCATGGTGCTGTAACTGTTTACCAGAATTGAAACTTGAAGTTTGGGAAAGGGTTAAAGTCTTAAAAGAGTCAATAATAATTTACTGTCTTTTTATCTTTCAGAACAAGCTCAAGCATTCTTTGCCCCCAAGTTCCAACCTTCTTTCTCAGAGTTTCTAATGTGAAACCTGACAATCTTCTGACATTCCTTGTTTTTTACTCAATTTTAGTAACCTAAAAAAGCTGCACTAGTATTTTCTTTTCATATTGTTTTTCTTTCTTTCCTCGACTTTCAGATCCGCACCATAATTAGCAGCGACTACTACAGTACACCCTTAATTTTGAAATTATAAATTCTCCCATTAATGTAATCTGTCACTGATTAACATTTTTTACTGCTTGCTGTTGTAAGAATACACCATGTTTGTTGTATTTCCAAAATTCAGGACTAACCTGTTTGAGTTAAGAAACATGTATCTCTTTTTCTTTCTTTCTTTGTTTTCTCTTGCCTTATTTCTTGGTTTGGATTTTGGACATTGAAAATATGCATGATAGGGGACCAGGAGAAGATGGAAGACATGTCTGAGAGGGCTCTAAAAGCTGCAAACCCGAATGCCTCAGCTGAGATTGCAAAGCACATTCTCTCTCTCGTAAATGAATCTATCAAAAAGAAAAGAGATGGCTACAAAGTAGAATCTTAGCATGGCGGTTGAAATTGAAATGAATTCATGCTTACAATACAACTGTAAGTTTTTCTTGTGGGCCAATAACACCGATAAACACTCCAACTCCAAGAAGAAGAGTTCCACTGTTCTTGCAACTTGACAGCATAATTTTAGGAATGTGATATATGATAATGCTAACAAGTTTTTGTGAGCTCATATATCACTGGCACTTTGATGAGTAAGAGACAAGCATGAAAGCTTTAATTGCTCATGCAGGTGTGTGATGTGACGTGGCCTTGGTCCATTTTTTATTGTTTTATTTATTTGATTTTGTGAACCGTGATTCATGGAGTGGTCTATTTTTGGTAGTTCACATGGAGACATCCCTGTCACTAAGAAAAGTAAGAGTTTGAGTTTTCATGATGTTCTTGTCCCTCATGATGAATAATGTAACACAACGTAACATTCAATTCTCCAGCATCTGAAAACTGAGATGAAAATGAAATAAATCTTTTCATAACTTTTGTGGCTCACCTCGACACGTTTTCTTTTTCTTTTTCATACTAACAATGTTAACGTCTTTTGCTTGTTTATGGGTGGAGAATGCATGACTATTATTTCATAAAAGGTATTTTTTTTAATCCTTAAATATATTTATAGAGATTGAAGATATAGCCACTGCCAACAAAATCTATCACCAGATGATCCGAAAGGGGTATAGTTGAGGACAAGCAATCAAAATAGAAACATACTACTTTGTAACAGACACAAGTCCAGAAAAGTGCATTTAGGCAAACCCCTCTTGCCTCTAATATGCAGAGCTCTCAACTCTGAACCAAATTAAAAAACCTTTACTCAATAACATATAATTGCCGCCTCCTCACAGAGGATAGGATATGCTTAGTTTTGAAAGATGAAATGATAAATGACAGCAAAGAATGAAAATTCTTGCTTGTATTGGATATGAAAAACTATACACAAATCTGTAGATGGAAGCTGTCCAAAAAAGCACTAGGCTTGTGTCACTCGTGTCGTGCTGCAACTTGCTGCTTACATACTGGGCAGAAATTTTTCTGTGAAACCCATTGTTTTATACACTGAAAGTGATAACTGTGTTCACAATTTAGCCTCCCCAGCTCATCACCTGCTTCATACTCCTCCTGAAAAAAAAAAAATTGCACACTCTTAGTGTAAAAAAGTCAACAACTTTGTCATACAGGACAATTTGTTGTGATTGGACAACAGTAAAATATTGAATCCATAACTAAGACTATATTCAATCCTTTAAACAAAACTTGAAAACATATATATCTTGGAAGAAAAGCAATGTAAGAAACTCCTATAATCAGAAATTTAATTCAATTTTTCAAACTTACCTGGCAAATGCTGCACTCTTTATCTATTTGATGCTTTGATGTATCATCCCAAAATTGAATTCTGGCCTTCCTTATGTTTCGTCCCATCACATCTTCCTTGAGTCCAGTGCTTACATGACCAATTCTCTCACCAAGCTCAAGCAATTGCTATCAAACACAAACCATATATATTGACCAACATAAAACAATGTCCATGGATCATATATTAATAGCTTGAAAATAAAATATTGCAAAAGGAATTTGATAGCTATGCTTGAGAGATAGCTATGCTTGAGAAATAACTAACCTCATATGACATGTTATCAACATCAAGTCTCCAGTCTCTAAATTGATCATGTGAATTTAGTTGTCCACCCATTAGTAGACTCCCTTGAAGCATCACTATCTTCAAATTGCCAGCAAAAATCAAGATATGCAATATTAGCTCGACTGCAAAAAAAATCTATGCAAAGACGTTATTGGATATACACACATGCATTGTTTATAAAATAATAACCTCCACTAACCAGACGTTACATCTGATAATGCAAAAAATAAAAGGGTGGACAATACAAAACAGTCACAATGCACTCGGCATTGAACAAAACAGTCATGGCAGCATTATATCAAACTATGTGCTTCATAACACATTTATTAAGATCAAGATTTATGAGGTGTCTATTCAACACAACTTGTGTAGACCATATGCACACTCACACATGAGAATGTCAATCCAAGTTGATGACTAAATCTGTTCGCCAAACAAAGAAACGTATCACTCAATCATGAAATTCCAGAATATAACTGCTAATCTGCTATTAATCTAAAGAAAATAAGGGATATGGACAGAAACATAAAAGACTCAAACACTGAAAGAAACTCACTTTAATTTGGATTCATGGCTTGTTGTGCAAATGCACTAATAAATAAGCATTTATACTATACAAGACAACTCTTCATAAATAAGACACGACAGTAGGAAAACACAAGTGCTTGAATCTAAAAGACACATCCATAGGAACAATACTATGAATCTCAAAATGCATGAACTAAATAACTAATTATGTTCTGTGTTCCCAGATTAAATACAAAAGACCTTTCGTTCTTGGAAACAAAAACGACAAGTTTATTTATTTACAGTTCAAAACACGATACATTCACTTCAAGGTAAGTCAAAATTCAGTTTTGTAACTTTTCAGCCAGCCAGCACATGCAAGTCCTATAGACAGTAAACAACTTGAATTAATAATTCTATATTTAAACACGTTATACAAAAAAAATACGATTTTTATATAAGAACAAACCAGAGAATTGGTATGAAACACATTCATGCTCTTACGATTATTCACAATAAAGACAGGGAAAAGGGTATATGTATATTAGAGGCAACCTCAGCAAAACCATCAGAGGAAGGATCTCGAACATGACGATAGTATCTTGCAGTTCCATAAGAGTCAGAGGCAGAGCGTGGCGTGAAAATGTCAGAATCAGTGTCCAGAAAAGTGAAGGTTTCTGTGCGCCTTCCCGCATACGATGATCGCTGCCAATATATATTTAATAATGAGACAGTATTTGTTAGTTCGAAATCACGTCAAGGCAATTGTGAAACAAAAAATATGACGAAACAGAACTCAAACGAAGATCCAACTAATCATTCACGTGTCTATCTAAACGCATAAATAATAACGGATCCCTGTTTCACACTAAACACCAATCCAATAATCAACAACTCTCCTTCTTCCATCTGTAACTTAACTACCACGCGTTCTCAAAGGGTACTTACTGATACCTATTAATAACCAAAATAATTATTTGTGAAATCAACAAGACACTTTGTTGGTTACGAATAATCATTATTTCTTGTTATATCCGCATGAAAAATGAAACGAAAGAAACATTAATGGATTAATAATAGGGTGAAAGGATAGTTCCACATAATTTCAGCATTTTAAAAGTGTTAAATGAGTTAGTTTGTAATATAAAGAATTGTTTTAATATTGAAGGAATAATAGTTAGATAAGATTATCAGAGATCACATGCACTGCAAAAAGAAAACAAAAAACAGCGCTACATGAAAACGATGAAAGACTTAAGGCTCGTACAGAAAATACTTTTTTATACTGTCTTGTGTATATTTCATGGGAATTTAAACATTACAGAAAAAAGTGGCACAGGGTTCCGAACTGCTGATAGAAAGATGTTCATCCATACACAAACCAATGGTATTTTTCTACTTTCTTGGTATTATTTGATTGATAAACAGAATCTAAGAAATTACCAATCAAGAAAGGAATTGTTAATGCTTGCAAAAGATTCTTTTGTTGGGGTTAAAAACGGAAAAATAAACATTAATGCAGCTTATCAACAGAAAGAAAACATTGTTCTGAGTTAAAAAACGACACCAAGAAGGGGTAGATGAAAGAAAAGGCTAAAGTTTTCAACAGATTAGAGACCAAACCAAGAATAAAAAAGAAAAAAGATAAAACATTGCAGAAATGAGAATACCTCCCTGTGAGTAATCTTATCCACATCAATTTTCCCTCTTGCAGATACATTCTTTCTGGCCACAACACAATCAACAGAGGCAGCAGTATCGGCTGAGAACCCAATTCCAGGGCCACACCAAACATCTTGAAAATCCACACACCCAGGATTGGAACCTTCTAGAATCCCACCATGGAAAGTCTTGTTCTTGCCACTGTTGCCTGTTCTCTTGTGCTTCTTTTTTCTTGTTTTCTTCCCTTGCCAATCGGCGGAGGAGCGAATCACCGCCGGCACCGACACCTGCTGCGACGCGCCGGCGGTGCACCCCAACCCTCTTAAGGTCGCTGTAGAAAAGTTGCTTTTTTTCTTGCTTGGGGCAGTGCCATTGATGGTGGGGGTGTCATTATTGGAGGAGGAAGCGTTGTTGGAAAAAGTGGAGAGGAGCAGGGAGGATATGGTGGCCTTGCCCCTAGTTGATTGAATTATGGAAGGGATTTGAGGGTTTGGATCTGATTCTGAAATGGGGTGGTGGTGGTGGTGGTGATGGTTGAATTGGTTTCTGGGTCTTCTCCATTTGATGTGTTCTTCCACTGTAGGTGTTGTTGTGTTTGTGACAACAGGCATGGCTCAGAGAGAGAGAGAGAGAGAGAGAGAGAGAGAGAGAGTGAGAGGGAATAGAAGGTGACTTGGGGGGATTGTGTGAGGATTGTGTTTTGAATGATTATTATTTATTGATTTGAAATAATGAATTTTAATTTGTGGGGTGCCCTTTTCTTCTTGGGTTGTTAGGTGGGCTCTGCCTTGTCTTGCTGCAAGTGTGGGCATATGCTATATTGTTCAATCACACTAGCCTCAGCCCTCATGCCACAGACTGGAATCTGTGACTTGCTTTGTTTCTTTTTGTGCTTTTCAAGCTAACCTGATGCTACTTATCAAAAGAAAAGTTGAAAATCCTTTCCTCTCTCTCACTCTATTTGGAGTCTAGTGGGGTGCTTTGGGCCTCAATGAGAAACTGTTAATTATCAGATTTCCATGCTTTAATTTAATCAAATATCAAATATTCTTTCATGCTACAGAAAGTCAGACTATTCTACAGTACTGACACAAAAGTTAATTTATTTTATTAATAAATAAATTTTGAAATCAGCTGTGGACAGCATTAAAAAGGTTCCCACTCCACCACACAAAAATCACCACTTCCAAAACCATAGGTGTATTGGGATTATAGCATGCTTATATTGGCCTGTTTTTGCATAGAAATGTAGGTACGGTGATGATCGTGTGAGGAGCCTTGAATTTTGACTCAAGGAATGTCTTCCTTGTAAAGCATCCTAGCTGTAAGCCCATGCAGATCAGCACTGCATTCTTGTTTCTATAGTTTAAATTCTCTAGGTCAAATACATGGTCAGAAAAATTGTTTGTTTGTACCAAGAAAAACTTCAGTGAAGAATAATATATAATATCTTATTTTCTATTCATTGTAAAATGTTTAATGCAGAATTGCAAAATGACAGCAAAAGACTCTATAGTATGTTTGAAGGAAACTAAAACTTGGTATCTATGATAGATCTTCATTCTTGATGCAAGCAACAAGACATTAGAGCCACTTTCCCTCTTTGGTATTTTTTTTCCCTTTCATGAGTGTATTAGACTAAACCTCTGTCTTACAATAAAATGACCCATGTTAGTTCCAAAAAAAATGACCCTTGACCCACATGATAGTGTGTTCTCCTTCGAACGAAAGAATTTGTCACCAAAATTTTATTACTTTATAGCCATATATCTGTGAAAAGTTTCCAAAAGGAGACGTAGAGAGTATGAATGACCTTGAAATATGCACAATACATGAAAAAATGGGATTTGAAAGGGGTAATGAACAAAAGCTAGAAGACAAATTAAAATGATTCCCAGACTCTTTTTCACTCTCTACCTTGTTTTGGACCACATCTTGGGTTATGCAAAACAATAGAATATCTGGGCCATATAGTTACTAGAGTGATATAAATTTCCCTGAAAAAGTAATTTTTGTTATTAATGCTTAGGCTCAAGATGCTATTTTTATGTGGTTGATTGGCTTATGAAAGCAATAAAAGCATATTTTCAGAGGATCATTAATTGTCTGCACTGCACATTAAGAATTTTTACACCAACAACATTCAACCTCTCTTACACACTACAGTGACTTCTTTCTCATGAACCAAATAGTTTCAGAATCAACTCACTCTACACCTAAGAGCATAATTTCAGAAGCAATTTCCATTTTGGACGTATCAGAAAGACATGCCACACAAAAATCAAGGGCCTAGAAAAGGAATAATTAGCATTTAGGCCATGCTGTTAGCTTGGTTAGAGGTTTCTAATCACTATTTATTTGACAGAATTTGCGTTATCTCTTCATCATATTTAGGAGTCACGTGTTGGTTCCTGTTAATGCTGAACTGTAATGACTAATCACTTCATTAAATTATTAAAGATGTGATATGTTCTGTTCACCTTCAAAACTAATACCAGAATGTTCTGTCATATCAGAAAAAAACTATCTTGTAGCTTCCTGTTATGTCACAAGTTTATTGAAATTTTAAGGTTTAGATATGATTTTACCCTTTTAAAAGTAATAGTTTAAGTTTCTGTGATCTAAAAATATATTTTTCAGTTCATTGTCTTAAATAGCTTTAAAAAGATCGTTTACAGAATTAATAATTATAAATTGTTTATACTTTGGTTTATATTCTTATTATTAAATATCAAATGACATATTTAGTTTTTAAGTATATATTTTGATAATATTTATGTATTGAATATTTGTACTTGAGGAATAAAAAATATTCAAACTACAGGAACTAACAGGAATAATTCTAAATTTAAAAAATAAAAACGTAACTCAAATTTCAAAGAATAAAGACAAATTTAAACCAGATTCTAAATTTGCTTTTGCAGTAAGTTGACTCTATTAGCTTGATAGCATTTTCTAAAATAATGGATTAATTTGTCACTAATTTTGGCACATCAAATCTAGCTGATGATTATTGCTAAGCTCCAATAAGATTATGGTGGCCATTAATTGTGCCGAAAGTGAGACAATAATCTTCATATCTTTTATGATGGGAACTATTAAGGACACAACAATATCATTAGGTTACACATAATTGACTGTGCTTGCAAAGCATAATACTTATATATAGCCTCAAATTGAATGCAGATATCAATGCACTTTTTCCTTTCCCATTACCAACATCACAGCACCTACTTCTGCACTATTTATGAATGCTAGTCATAATTACTATAAGAACATATAGAACTTTTGCAAAATATTTTTATGGAAAATTTAAAATATTTTATGAGAAAATATATTATTTAGATGAAATTTTTTAAAATAGATCATTACTGAACCATGCCTGTTGTCACCAACACAACAGCACCAACAGTGGCAGAACACATAAAATGGAGAAGACCCAGAAACCAATTCAACCATCACCATCACCATCACCACCATATCCTCCCTGCTCCTCTCCACTTTCTCCAACAACACTTCCTCCTCCAATAATGACACCCCCACCATCAATGGCATGGCCCCAAGCAAGAAAAAAAACAACTTTTCTGCAGCAACCTTAAGAGGGTTGGGGTGCACCTCCGGCGCGTCGCAGCAGGTGTCGGTGCCGGCGGTGATTCGCGATTCGCTCCTCCTCCGGTTGGTAAGGGAAGAAAACAAGAAAAAAGAAGCACAAGAGAACGGGCAACAGTGGCAAGAACAAGACTTTTCCGTGGGATTCTAGAAGGTTCCAATCCTGGGGTGTGTGGATTTTCAAGATGTTGATTGTGTTGTGGCTAGAAAGAATGCATCTGCAAGAGTGAAAGAAACTCCTCTGCAAAGCTCAAGAGAAAAGTGCTTTAAATTTTGATGCTGAACAAATAATTAACCTTTAAAGAAGATTATTATTAATTTTCTTTTAAAGTATAAGTGTTATAACAACTATTTTTAAGAGTGTTAATTCAAAACAGACTTAATTTTTTTAAAAACAAATAATTTTTTTTAAATTATTCTTATTTAAATAAGGTTGAATTTTGGTTAAAAAAATTTCTTATCTAAAATAGTAATTTTTTTTGTTATATTTGAGTTTGAAGAGAATTTGTTTTGTCAGCTATTATAGGAGCATTGACATTAACCTTTATCCATTTCTTAGTAATAAACACGTTTTCATTTGTAAAAATCTAATTTGTTTTAACATAGAAAATCAAGTTATGAGAGACTATATAATAAAAGTCTCATGGTCTTAGAGAACAGAAGTAGGCAAACACATGTAGTGGATGAAGATGAGTGTCCCAATGCACAATATCTGAAACATTCATCATAGTTTGTCCCAAAAGAAGTAAAAGGTTGTGCACTCTGTATTAAATCAAATGAAAATAGGTGCATTTAAAATGGGAATCTCATCTCCACCATCCTCCTCCAAAAACACTGTGAACCATTAATTAAGAATCAATTCTAGTCATTCAATGTAATAATTCTAGAAGGATACACATAAGTTACATGAGAAAGATGAGACAATAAAACCAAGGACATTTGAACTTGCACAAATTTGATCCTTCAAACACTATAATTAGTAACTAAAATGCATGGCAGAAGTAGTTTATTTATTTGGACATGATCTCCACTATCAAAATTACTTATTATTATTATCATCATCATTATTATATTTACTATCATATTAAAATAATTAATAAAAATTATATTAATATCTAAAATACATCATAATATATTTTATATTATTTATCTGTATTGTCCATTGTTTTCAATTTATATTAAATATTTGCCCTCTCCTTATGTTATATCTTAATATGCATTACTAAATCAAGTTGGAAGTATAGACAGTAGATTATTTCTTCCTTCATCCTATGTTTGTTCAAGTACTTTTATGGAGTGTTGAAATTTTTTAAAATAGTCATAATTTTAGATTTTTAAATTGTAGAATTTTGAAATATATTTTAGATGGTATAATTTAAAATTTATTTTTAAATTCAAAAATATATTTTTAATTTGTAAATATTTTTATGATTTTTAAATTACACCATCTAAAATATATTTACAAATTATGTAACTTAAAATGTTTCTGACTCCACATATAGAGATGAAGGAAAATAACACCAAGAAGGTTTCAAAATAGTTATATAGAGATTGCCTATATTAATAGGCTTGCGAACCCAATAGAACAAAGGTTCTCTAACTACATTTTGTATATAAAACAAAGTGGAGTGCAAAGAAGAAAAAAAGATGGTGTAAATAACATGCTTGGAGGTTGTTGGGCTTTAGTCAGTTCGGAAAAAAAAAGAAAGCTTCTCAAAATTTTGGACCATTTTGCCCTTGGGCCTATCCAACACACTCACCATTGATTTTGACTGTTTCTGACGTGAGCCGTTGATGTAATTCCATCACAAACCTTAAATATTTGCCTTTCTACAAATTGGGCCGCAATTGAATCTTCAGGCTTCTGAATCCGTGCCCTAGCTTCTTCTTCCTCCTTCTCCTCTGCCATTGCAGGGCATCCAACCTTCTCCACAGACCCAATTCTCGAGTGATCCGAATCGCTATCATGGGGAAGAAGAAGAAGAGGGTTTCCTCGAAGGTGTGGTGTTACTACTGCGATCGTGAATTCGACGACGAGAAGATCTTGGTGCAGCATCAGAAAGCGAAGCACTTCAAGTGCCACGTCTGCCATAAGAAGCTCTCAACCGCCAGCGGCATGGCCATCCATGTCCTCCAGGTCCACAAGGAATCCGTCACCAAGTATAACCCTATTTTCCTCTCTTTTATTTTTCCTTGTTTAGGGTTTGGTTTTTGGCTTTGCATTAATTTTTTTTATAATTGGGTAAATCACATTTAAGGGAAAAAAATAGTTAATGTAATTTGTGCCCTAAGAATCGCCTTATTATTGTTATTATTAACCTATCCTATCCGGTGCTAGAAATCTAGTAGATGTTATGGTTTGTGGTTAGGTTTAAGGAATGTGAGGGATTGATCGGCTGTGTGGTTTGATTTCGACTGAATGCTAATGATCTATCCCTGCATGTCTTTTTGGTGGTAAGAGGGGGGGAGAGGGTTCTTAGCTAAGTCAATTTGCTTCTTAAAATCTGAATGTTGGTTAATTTTATGCGTTTATAAACTGCTGTTCTGGTTACGGTTATTTATTGTTGAGATTTTCCTTTCTTATTCTTTCTCAGGGTGCCCAATGCAAAACCTGGCAGAGAGAGTACAGATATTGAAATATATGGCATGCAAGGGATTCCACCAGATATCTTGGCTGCACATTATGGTGAAGAAGGTAATATTGTCTGATGGCTTCTGTCATGAGCATAAAATTGTTTTTGTTTTTGTTTTTTATTTTTTTCATTCAACTGGCTTACGATACAACTTATTAGCTACTATTTGTCCCAAGTCCTTGTGTGTTGCGGGAGGCGTGGGTGTTATTTTTTCCACTTTAACAGAGTATCCTTTTTTGGATAAAAGGATGCTTTGCTTAGTTTGCTGTATGATTCCACCAGATATGTATTGTGACTGCTGTATGTATCTCTGTTTCTTGATGGTGTTTGCTGTCAAAATAGTATTTTAGACTCAAGCCACAACATTCTATGAATATTGTTAGTGTTGGCAAGATGAAACATTATATGGTTAATTTCGTTTCTCACCATTGTGTGTATTTTGTTTTTATTGCAGAGGATGATGTTCCATCAAAGGCAGCCAAGGTTGATATTCCACAAACTCAGCTTGTAGGTGGAATGAGGCCACCTCCTTTGGGTACAGGGTATCCTCCACGGTCAGCCTTGCCTACAATTCCACCTGTGTATGTTACTACTTTTTGTTAATGTCTCTATTTGTATTCCTCCTCTTTGATGCAAGGAGGAAGTTGTAAATTTTACATATTTTACTTATTTAAAGTTTTGAGTGGCACAAAAATTGCTCACATGCTTAACTCCTTGCTGTAGTTATAATCCAGCTGTACCCTTGCCACCGAATGCTTGGGTGGTTCCACCTCGACCACAGCCATGGTTTTCACAACCTCCAGCTGTTTCAGTTCCTCCTCCCGCCCCATACACACAGCAGCCATTATTTCCTGTGCAGAATGTGAGGCCTCCACTGCCAGCAACTGCTCCGGCAGCACTGCAAACACAGATTGCTCCTCCTGGATTGCTTACATCTGCAGCGGTCCCAGTTTCACAACCTTTATTCCCTGTTGTTGGAAACAACCATACAACGACTCAAAGTTCAACATATTCTGCTCCACCCCTACCCTCAAGTGTTCCATCAGTTACTCCAGTGATGTCTACAAATGTCCCTGTTGATACACATTTGAGTACCCACTCTTCGGTAACAGGCAGTTACCAGGCTATAGGAGTTCCAGGTAACCTTTATATTTTCTCTCCTTTGAACAATTATGACTGATACCTTGATTCAGAACTGCAGGAGTGTTTTTTATAAGATCAGTACACCAAGCACTTAAATTTAGTAATTCTCTCGAGACTAGTCCTATGTGATTTTAGCGATTTTCATTTCCTTCTCATTCTTTGTTTCTTATATGGTGCAGCAGCAAGTAATTCACACTCTTATGCTTCTGGTCCAAATACTGGTGGTCCTTCAATTGGGCCTCCCCCAGTAATTGCAAACAAAGCTCCTGCCTCTCAACCTGCCACCAACGAAGTCTATTTAGTTTGGGATGACGAGGCAATGTCCATGGTGAGCTATGTTCTTGATAAAATCTGTTGTGTTTCATTTTCATATTGTTTCTTGGTTGGTAATGTTGTGATGTTTGGTTACTTTAGGAGGAAAGAAGAATGTCTTTGCCAAAATATCAGGTGCATGATGAAAGTAGCCAGGTAAGTCATACTACCTCTGTAATAGATGGAGTTGCTTTCACATCTAACCAGATGAGTAGGCTTTATGCTTCCTGTTTTCAGATTCAGTTGTTTACACATTGTTTCCTATTTAAGAAGGTACATTCTGAATAAGTTTATAATCCTTTTGAAAAGTAAAATAAATGGCAAAGTAAATAGGATCATTTTAACACTCCTTGCTTGTTCCAAACTAAATGGGTAGTGCATGCTATTTTATTTTGAATCGCATCTATGGCTGCAATGCAAGCTATGCTCCAATTTTTTGGGCATCTAAAGATTCAAATAGGTACTGTATTATTTTCTTTTGGTAGTTAATTATAATCACCACAACATAATTTGTGAAGCTTGCTGCAAACAACCAACTTCGTGATCTTTCATCCCAGCATTTGTACACCATAAAAGAGTATGTATATATGTTTTTTATTGGGTTTGGTTTTACCAATGTTATTCTTTCTCCTCCCTGCTTGATTCCAAAGTTTGGGGTTTTGGGTGGAAAATGGTCTTACGCATCAGATTTTTGACCATTCGTAGCATCATTACAATTTATTTTATGGAACAAGTGAATTCAGACTTGGCACAGGTCAGCTTCTTTCGCAGAGTTTGGATCTCTTGCATAGGACCATGCTATAGAATATTCGGTTTATTGTTGTATTTGGGGTCTATGATTACATGCTGATCATCATTATCATTTTCTTTCAGATGAGCTCCATTGACGCAGCCATAGATAAGAGGATACTTGAAAGCAGGCTGGCTGGTCGGATGGCATTTTAGGCCAATCTTGATACATAAATTCTTGTCAAATTTCTTCAGTGATATGGGCTCAAAACGGCATTTTAATAAAGCTCGAAAGCGCGTGTTCAAGATTCCTTTACTTAAGGTCCGGCAACTAATACTGTTATTGGTGCGATTCTTTTGCCAAAAAGGGGAATGGGCCCTACTGTCGTAGTGGAATCAAAGGAAAAAGATTGAAGTTGTTCTGATTTCTAACTTCTTAGGAAGTTGCTAAACTTTTGTTTGTTTCTTATTTCACACCTTTTTCTCCCTTTGATATTTGTAGTCAACCTTTAGGACGTGATACTTAAAAGAGTACTACATATTTTGTGTAATTTAGATTACATGTGTTGGGTGGAAAATTGACGGTAATTATTGGTTATTGGTTATATGCTTCGAAGTTAGTTTTTTCTCTGTAATTGTTTTTAAAAGATACAATCACGAAGGACAGAAAAACCCATATCCTATACAAATCATATCAAGACAACAAAACGCGTACTTTGTTGGGGGAAAATGATAGATTTCTATGCTTTCGACATCATTTGGTGCGAGGGGAGTGATGTGCCGTGATGATTAGGGACACCTCCAACAAGATAGATCATGTTCTTGATATTCTAGTGTATATCTTTGAGTAATAAATTCTCATTAAAAAATTATTATTATGAATAAAAAAATATGAAATATTGGTGTATATATTTTCATATCTAAATTTAGTCTTGTAAACCTATTCGCTCAGTATTTTATTCTTATAATAAATTCTCGAAACCACTGGCTATTATTGAATTCTTGTTAATCTCTTAAATCCATCCTATTCTATGTTTTAAATAAAGTAAATACGGACAAGAAGCGACTCTGTTCTTAGTTGAGAATAGTTTTGATGACCATGCAACGATCTAAAAATAATTCTATTGAAGTTATGTCTGATTTAAAACAAAGAGGTCTTACAAAAAATGTGCCTGCTGTTTTTTTTTTTTTTTTGTACGAAGACCTCTTTCCATCTAAATTAAATTAAAGTTATATAGCCATGGCCGCTAGTTTCAACTTCCCTGGTTCAGAGTACATGAAATTGATTTCTGAAATGGTCCCGTAGGTGGGGCTTTTCCTCTGGACAAAATAAATAAAGTCATCAGAAATCCGCCATAGGAAAGACAAATAAAATAAAAAGTCAAAATTGGGAATTTTGGATGCTACTGAAACATAAGTTGCCGAGTCACGATTTTCCGTTGTTGTGTGCCTGTTGTTGGAGGTCAATGCACGCCATAAGGAAACTTGTGCTCTATGTATTCTTTTTTATGTGCATCAACACTTGGGGTGGAACACTGGAATATTTCAAATTACTATAATACCCTTTGCAACGTATAATATTTGAATTTCTGAAGATGCTGTCATGAATCATGATGCATCAAATACTACTCCTAGTAGATTGTGACTCAATGTATCATAAGTTTAACACAAGGAAAAAAGGCTACTGATAATGACGATTGATATCCTTGGAGAAAAATATGCAAAAAGGAATGTCGGCTTTTTTGTCTTTGTTACGGATTTCTCTGACGAAATTTTCAGAGTTTCACAACAATCAAAAGAAAGTCCTTAATCAAGATTTCAGAATTTACATAGATGTTTAGAACAAAGTAAAAATAAATACAGCTGTGTAAAAGCTGATTGAGTATACAAAGTAAAAATCCAAAAAAGAAGTGAGTGGTTAGATTTGTTTACATAGAATTTGAAGTAGTACCAATGGCCATGTTATTGGTGGTGATAATAAGGATTTAAGTGGTCACGACACAATCTATTGCTTTCATGCACAGTTGTCCATCCTCTTGTAAAAACGACACACCGATGTCGCAGTTATGAACTTAATGCCACTTTCCTTTGGTTTTTAGTACCTTTTTCTTTCAGTTGAAGGTAGCTTCTGCGAACCTATGAACCTATAATATGCCTTAACTTTGGAATTTGCTCTACACTCTATCACATCCAAATAAAATACTTTATATATTACCCCCACAAGGGGAAAAGTCTTATATGTTCACAACTTCAATAAGTTTCTCTTTTAGTATCTACACATTACTTCTAAATCCTAACCATCACTTTCATCCTTATTCTTATAGTAGGCTAATTATTCAATTAGGAATATATATCCAGTGAGTGGTTTTATCACGAATTCCTAGCTAGATGTTCTTTACAATTTATCTCACTAATGTAGATTAGCTACATAGAGTCCTTGAAAAGCTTTTCCTGATAAAACTTTTATCAGAATGTACAAGCAAGATCCTGTTTACAGTAGCAATGGCTCTGACTTTGATAATTGAGTTTAGTATGATTACACTTACATTTTCTTTTTCATTCTTTACGGACAAGTAAATCTCTGATTAATTAAATGAAAAAGTTCAAACTTTGTATGTAAAATTATAAAGGGACGTGATTGTGATGTTAATACCTTAGTTTTTGTCAGAAGAGAAATTCATTTGACACCTTCTGTGATGAATGGTTACCAAAAAATAAGTGTTGCAAAAGTACAAAAATTCTCCCATGATATGGCAATGGCGTCCAATCTTGGTGCTCTGCCACATTGTTACCATTTTTTATTTGAAGCTGTTTGGGATGGTTTGCGAGCACTGGTGAAACTGAAAGGTTGAAGTCTTGGATTTGAAATTGGTTGGCTTTGGTTTTGGCTACACTGCATAATCTCTAACCTTGCCCTCTAATGGTTGTCACCTGTCTCTATTGGGACAGACATGTTTTTCTCCTTTTTTATGAGCGAAAGCAGAAATATAATAAACAGAAATAAAAAATTGTTTACAAAATAAAATAAAAAGGGAATAATCGAAAGTGAAAATATCTGTACATACTTCACCACCAACAATCTTAACTATCCCATCCTTTATTGTGCGGTTGTTTCGTACCAAATTGGGAGTACAAAAGAAACAAAAAAAAGTAGAAGCACGATTTGCTCGACTCAAAATAAGAGAAAAAAATAGTCATACATACTCTTTTATCTTTAAGAACATTCTTTATCTTCAATTCAAATGGTATTAGATGTCCAAAGAAACATACAGCAAGTTGCAACTCAATACAACATGATTATGTTGTGTTTTTTGTAATTGTGTTACGTTTCATGGTACATGGTTACTGAGGTCAGGAGCTTTTGTTTTATATTTATTGATATCACATGAATTATGAGAAATGAATGAGAATTTCAGAAATAAATGAAGAGTATGTGAGTATTTAGTGAGCAGAGTGAATTTGGTGTTAGATAAGGGACTCAAACTTTCTTCCCATCGCTCACTGACCCTCTCATTAATACCTCAGACTCAGACACTACTTTCTTGTCAGCCTGAACCCCTCTCATGTGTATTCTTTTTTTTATAACAATAAAAGAACAGTGTTATTTTGATTTCACATTTTGGTAATAACTTTTAGTGACAGTTTTCACATCTATTAAGATTTATTTATAAGACTAAGGAGGTTGGTTATACGTGTATTCAGAATAGGAAGAACAAGAAGCAGAAGCAGTGGAAGGTGAAAGAGGAAAGAGTGGATGAAGTGAAGGTCATAAATATGTTCACATGCACTCATCCTATCTCTCTCAACCTGACAGAGACGTGGTTGGTGCTTTCGTGATCCACCGCACTCTCAATAAATACCAGTAGTTGAATCCCTTCACTCCATTCATTACCCCTTATTTATTGTTTTCTTACCTTCTCTTCTCATGGACCACACCACCCCCTCTTCACCTTAGCCTCCCCACTCTCTCTCACAAACACTCACAAACACTTCCCTCACATCTCTCACCAACTCTTCTCATGGCTTCCTCCTCCAAATCCCCTCAATTCACTCCCGTCTGTGCCTTCTTCTTCTCTATTCTTCATCCTTCTTCCTCATTCTTCTCATTTTCTAAACTCCTTTTTCTTGTTGCAGATTCAAGAGGAGCGTGAATTGGACTACTTGAGTGGCGAAGAAAGAACAAGGCACCCCAGAAGCACCCCTTCTCACCACCACCACCCTCCCACACCTATTCTCATCAAGCATAACACTAAATCCAACACCCACAAGAAAAAGAGATCCGAATCCGAGGAAGATGCTTCTGTCTCCTGCAACAAGTGCAGGCCTCACTCCAGAGACAAAATCTTCATCCTTCCCTTCGATCACACTGCCAACCACAATGCCTCACACACCAAACAACCCTCCTCTCTCCTCGCTAGCCCCAACGGCATCTTCAGGTCCCTCGTCTCCAAACTCACCCGCAAGAGCCCCTTGTCTTCATCGCACGACCCTCTTCCGGCTTCCAGAGAGGAACAGTGGAAAATGGCAGTGGCGGAACTCTCCCACAAGCTGCTCCACGCCACAAGGAAACGCGACGAAGCCCTTCTCGAAGCTTCCAGACTCATGCACTCCATGGGGGAGCTCGAGAAGAAGCTCAACAAGCTCGAACTCTATTGTCACAGCCTCAAATCCGGCCTCGAAGAATGCACCAACGCCAACACCGTCTCTTCTCCAACACCCTTCAAACAGAGCCAAACCCTCCACCAAGACGCGGTGATTCAGCACTTCCTGGTGTCGGTGTCGGAAGCAAGATCGTCCGTGAAGCTTCTCTCTCGTTCCTTGACCATGCAACTGAGGCACATGGGAAGCAAAGTCTACGAGAAAGTCTCGTTTTTGCTCCAACCTTACGACGTAAAAATCTCCTTTTCCAAGAGCCCCAGAAGCCTGCTTTTCTACCTGGAGGCCCTCTTGAACAGAACGTTCTTCGAGGACTTCGAAACCATCGGGTTCCAGAAGAACGCATGCAACGCGGTGCTGAACCCGGTGGAGAGGTGCGAGGGGAGTTTCCGGTGCTTCAACATGCTTCAGGGGTTGACATGGGAGGAGGTGCTGAGCAAGGGAACGAGGCACTTCAGCGAAGAGTTCAGCAGGTTCTGCGACAGGAAAATGAGTGAGATTGTTGCGATGTTGGGGTGGAACCGAGCCTGGCCCGAACCCCTCTTGCAGGCCTTCTTTGGGGCCTCGAAGAGCGTGTGGATGGTGCACTTGTTGGCAAACTCTGTGCACCCTAGTTTGCCTCTCTTCAGAGTGGACAAAGGAGTGAACTTTGATTCGGTTTACATGGAGGATATGGGTGGGGACAAGGCCTCAAAGTTGGTCCCTAGTGTAGTGAGGATAATGGTTGCGCCAGGGTTTTATGTGTATGGCAGTGCAGTGAAATGTAAGGTCCTTTGCAGGTACTTGAGTAGTAATAACCACAACAACAACGATACCTCCCACAGTAATAGTAGTAACAAGGAAGACAAAGCCTTAACCCCGAACTCTTGACTTTGAGATACAAACAACCAATGGTTTGGTTTGTTTGTTCTGTTTTGTAACTTCGGAATTTGGATGGATGAATCAGTTTTCTTCTCTTTTTTTTTGTGTTAGCCAATACTGTTAAAAGATCATGTATATTATTATCATTCAATTGGGGTAAAGGGTGTTAAAATTAGGCAGTGTTTGTTTGGTGCTGATGATGATGGTTTGGGTTGGGTTGGGATGGTGGAATATGGAGATTTTTGGGTCAAAGTGAAGAATTTGGCATTTTCTGGTTTCCCTTTGTTTTATCTTGTGTCTAGTCCATTCGGACTTTTTTATCATTTTGTTTTTCTTTCGTAACACATCTGTCTCAAAAATTAACCTTTTGGGAACTTTACACTTTGATGGGATTGGCATAGACAACTGTGTTGATTTTCACATTCTAATGGGTCCTCATACCATGTGGATTCTGGTCACAGATAATTATCAACTTCTTCAGAAGAAGGGATCAATTTTCACAACCATGAGATCGATTCTATCACACGTGTGCCTGTGTCCTCACACATGAATCCACACAACAAAATGCACCATTTTTTTCTTTTATAAAACATGATTAACCCTTTTATGCAGAGAACATTATCTTGTAAACTAATTTTGAATGGAATGCTATGCTCACGGGCACAACCTCATTGGGAATCGTATAATGTGAAGATGGCAACAATTCATAGTTATTTTACCTCTTTCATCTGCTTTTGGATGAAGTGAAAAGCCTAATAATTATCCTTTAAAGTGAAAAGCAATTCAAAATATATTTTTTAAAAATGGATAGAGCTCTGGCTGGTGCTGAAATGGTAAATGCATCCATCAAAATTATTCTTTTTTTTTTTCATAATATTTTATGATTTGAGTCACTCTGCAAGTCTCCTGCTTCACCTGCTTATTTGGTACTGGTCGGAAATTTTGAAATCGTATTTATGCATGTTAATTGCTTTTAATGTGCATCTCATTGTTGTTTCAACGGTGTCTTCTAATTTTGACTTTTCCAATCGTATATTTACGCATTAATTGAAAACATCAATGCCATCAGTAGCACTGTCAATTATTTAAGGCACCTTTGCAATCGCGAAGAAAACAGAAGAAAGTGAATGAAATGAATTCGTCAAAGAAATTATTGTGAATGTTAACATTTTGAAAATTTGTGGGATTGTAGGTTCAAAAATAGGAGGTGCAGGAAGTAGAAGCCTAGAATTTGGTATCGAATAGCAATGAATGGGTTTTCTCATACGAAAGGGATTCGGCCCAATGCTTCTACCAAAACGAATCCATAAGTGCTTCGTGTAACCAATTTGACTGTATAATTTAGTTCTCATTCTTCTATATATTTCTTTCTTCCTCCACCCCTATACTTTTTCTTTCTTTACCTCCGCATTTATTAAATTTCAATTTTACCTTTTCTTTTTTAATATATAGAGGATTTCATATTCTAAAATTAATTTTTTTCATAATGTGCTATCCAAAATCACATAAGTTTTGTTTATTTTATAATTTTTTTTCATTTATTTTACCATTATTCTAAAATGATCATTTGAAAAGTGTTGTATCTTTCCAAAAAGTAAAATTTAAGCATAATTAAACTAAAAAATAAGTGTCAACATTTCATAAATATAATTATGGGTGTAAGAAGGAAAGGGTAGGGGTAGAAAAAAGAAAATCCCTTATGTAAATTCTCACAGAATATCCTAGAACCTTGGATTCTGTTTGTGGTTGAAGCTGTCTCTACCCTCAATATGGGTCAAAAAACTGGGCCTACTCATAGAAATGAGCATGATTGGAAGTGTTGCATTCTGCACCCTATAATGCTAAATCTGCACCATTATATAATTGAAAATTGAAAATTTATCTTTCTAAATTTTGTATTTTAGATTGTACATATGTTTTATATTTTGAAACAAACATTTCGAATACATTATTTTATTTTATATTTTAGATTACACATTCTAAAATACAAATTTTTGTATTCTGAATATATTCTAAAATTAAAAATAAAAATGCATTCTAAATTTACAAATATATACTAAAATATGTAATCAATAATGTATTAAGACTTTTGAATTATATATTTTAGAAATAATTTCTAATTAAAAAATATATAATGAATTGTATAATTCAAAACTTATTGAATTGTACATTTTAAAATATATTTTAAGGTAAAAAATATATACTAAAACATGATTGATTATTTTGAGTTTGGAGCTTAAAACCAGCCATCCACAAACAAAGAAAATAAAAAATTCAAAAACTTTTTGTTGGGATAAGCCTTTGAGTATGGTTCACTTCTCATCTTTCAAATTTCGTTTTCATCAATCATCTTATTCATTTCTCAGTCAAATTTTTTTCCACGCCTCCTTCACCTTCACGCACTTATAAATATTAAAAAAATTGTTGAATAAAGTTACAGGTTAAACCTTTTCCCCTCCTAATAGCAGCACTTTGGTTATTTTTTGTGAGAATGGACTAATTAAGTGTAATCAATTGCAATTACTTTTAATTTGTAATTAATAATTATAACTCATTTCACTCTCTAGAGAGAGGAGTTAAATGGTTTTCCATGTAGAGCAAGGACCACCCACTTATTTAGTAACTTGTAAAGACAGTTAAAGCACACAACTTTGGCTGCCAAATTATGTCTTTAATTATGAAACAAAAAGTGTTTGTTTAAGGAGTTAAAAAAGTTAGGTGCATAACTTAATTTTCCCTACAACTGCGGAACTTTTCAAGATCAACCATTTGATAACTTTTGTTTGTTTCTAACTAATCTAAAGTGATTTATTTTTGTTGTTGTTAGGGAATATAAGTAACTTTTGGTGTGAGACTGCTCTATTAAACACAATAGCATAGTTAAAATCATTGTTCCAAGCAACACCACTTTAAGCTTTTTGTCATCTCATCAAAATAAAGATTATTTACTTCCATGTTCAACCTTTATGCTTAAGTATAATGCACTTTCTATTTATATTCACTCTTGACTCATCTTTGTAAGGTTGGTGATTTTTAGAGGGTTTTCCATTGGAATCAAGAAAATAGTAGATAATCTCTGAAAAATATTCTCATTCTTGAGAAAAAAAATGAAAATGTTTTTTATGAAGTATAGATGAAAAAGATGATGCCTAGAATGGTTTTGTTTGGCGACAAATTTAGTATGTTATGGAATCTTTCAATCTATCTTGGTACCTTGTGGGAATTAAGAATAATTTGTTATTGCAAAGACTTTATGTAGTTTCAAGTCTCAAACCATAATTCGGATTCTCACACTTTATCGTTTTGTTCTCTAGGACTCTCTATAATGTGAAGTGACTTCTGTCTTACATATATTATGGCTGTAGTTATAAAGCTCATAGTTAAAGGCGTGTTTGGATGATTAATTATTCAATAAAGTTATTAAGTGATTTTGTTATTCTATCTTAGTTATATATTTTTCCTAGTCTATTAATCAAACTAATTTCACTCGGTCGTTTTCATTTTATACTTACAATAGTGAATTAAATTTGATCAAATTTAATTATGATAAAATAATTTTAAAACCTAATAAAATTTAATTTAAAGATTAAGAAAAATATTATAGATGGGAATAAATAAACGGCTAAATACTCCTTCAAAATTGGTAAATAGTTTGTTTATTCGAAAAAAAAATGCATAATTATATAAATTATTCTTAATAATTTAATATGTAAAAAATACATACTTAGAATATAAGTTTTATCGCTGAAAAAAAAACACTGAGAGAGTAAAAGTTAGTTAGCGAGTTACATTTATATATTAATTAAGATATATTTAAATCAATTTTATGTAAATTTTATGTTTATTTGTCTATAAGGACATAAATTGTGTTTAAAAGATGTGTATTAATTAAATACAATTATTGTAATAATATGTTTGTGTTTCACATGATCCCTATTTGGTGATCAAAATTTATTTATGTCCATCTGTCTTTGATTCTGTTATGCCGACACTTTTATTGTTTAAACACTATATAATTAACATCATACCTAATAATATTAAGCAAAATTATCTTTAATTTCTTTTTAGTGAGTACGTTCGTGTATATTTATATACTCTATAATTAAATTTTATTTATTTACTAGTGTTTTTTGATGGAACGTTGAAAAGTGAAAAGTAGAAGAGGGGTCTCAAAACTCGTCAATTGCAAGAATGGGCCCACTGCCTTTTAGCTCAAAGAGTCATTTTGATACCATCTTCACCACCCACTCAACCTCGCTATCAATATTTATATCTCAATATTAAATATAGTTTTTGCTTCTTAAATTTATTTTTTTATTTTACAAATTTAAGATTACTTTTAGTCCATGTGATTCACAAAAGTTTGAATTTTGGAAATAAATATGTAATGAGGTATTTCACTATAGGAATACAGAGTAGAAGTTAGTCTCACAAAAAATTTTAATTATGACTCTTATAAGTGAAATCTTTGAAACTTTGAAAGAGGAACTAAACAAATACTTTTTTAAAATATCAGCGTAAATTTTAAATTTAAAAAATCCAAAACAAACTTGTTTTAAATTTAACGAAATAAAAATATAGTTAAACATATTTATAATTATATAATATAGATGAACTTACTTTCAATCATTTTGAAACAGGATTATTATATAATTACATCTATAGTTATTAGATTAGTTTTGATGTGATTTTAGGTTAGATTTATTTATTTAACTTAACTTTTAATGTTCACTATTGAAAAATTGGAGACTATTTTTGTAATAGTATTTTGCGTTTTTTTTCCTGTTGTACCCTTTTCTCTAACGATTTTTTTCAATTTGGATAACTTTGGTGTAGATCATCCTTGCATACATTTTTATAAAAACAATATATCTATATCGTTGTTCCAATTGATAAAAAGGAAATTTTATAATATTCTTGATTCTATAGAGTTATAATCTCAATCATAAATGTCTGATATTAATATGAAATAATTAGAAGTAACTCTACGTAGTTATTTTAATCATAAGTGACAATAAGAATATTTATTCTATAATCAATTTGATTTTAATGTAACTCAATCATAATAACTTCAAATAATATATAGTTGTAATAGACAATTGAGGTAAATAAATGTAAATTTTTTAGTTTTTTTTTTTTACATTCTCTTGTGTATATTATCAAAAAGTCATTATATTATCTATTTGTGTTGCAGAAATATTTTAAACTCTATTCCATGTCTCTTCTGTAAATTGTCTCAATATTTATTATTCCGACTAATAAACTTAAACTAATAAGGAGATATATAAGATGGTGTGCCTTTAATAAACTTAAACTTGATAATAAATATTGATGCAACAAATGAAAATCAAGATAGACAATTTATTTATGAAAAAAAAATCGTTGATAAAAAATAATATATTTAAATATTTATTGTAGTATTTGGACCTGTTAACAGACTTGTAAAATATATTGTGAATGTTAGGAGATTTTGTGATTTTGTGCGGTGAATTAAAAGCATAATATATTTGTTTAAAATTATAAACATTTGGTGTATTGAAAGAACTAAGAAGTAAAGTGAGTGGCATGGGTATGAGTAGTCGACATAATCTAAATGTCCTATTATATAAGCATCACCATTTAGACTTTTGCTTTTTTTTATGATAACATATTCTAAACAACTTTACTTTTTTATCATAATTATTAGTCTTTTAGTCGTTTACTCAATCCGTTATAAACTCCTCTAATTCAAACCCATTATTTTTTAACCATTAATTAAGATTCACTGTTCTCATTTTTAATTTTATAACTACATTAATAAAGTATACATTTACCCTAATTTTAGAGACTTTCCATGATTAAACTCACCTAAAGTATTGAAAGTTAAAAACAGAAAATAATTGAAATAAAGTGAAAAAGTGGGTAGATATTTGTTTGGAAAATAATATATAAAATGGAAGTATATCTTAGCTTTTTGGGGGGTGTGAGAAGATATGTTGGAAGGGACAGAGTTGGAATGAATCTTGACTAAGGCATTAGAGAATATGACCCAATTGGAACTTGGAAGGTCACATTTTCTCTTTGACGTAATCATTAGGACTCCAATAATTTCTTTCTCAACATAATATATGCCCTCATCAATAAAGCCACACACTTATATTTTTTGTCACCAATACACTATTAGGGTTTTCCCTCAACTATCTTTTACTTTTTAATTTCACAATTTGTACATTTGTATTTGTGGAAAATCTTTGTTGTTATTTAATAAAAGGAATATTTCTTTTTTTTTTTTTCTCATAACTTGATTGTAGTTTGTGATTTCTATGTAGTAAATTATTTTTCATTTTACACAATGGATTAAATTTTTTTATTCTTATAACGTTAAAACTTTTAATTATTTTAACTTTTTTATTTTCATCTTTCCCAATATTTTCTGCAAAACTTCACAAACAAACACATATAATATATATATATATATATATATATATATATATATATATATATATATTAAATAGATATTTCATTTCTTTAAAAATACATAAGTCACAGTGTCACACGTACATTAAACAAGGGAAATTATTCAGGCAATTTTTGACGAAGGAAAAACAAATAATCAGTTTTAATATTAAAATGTTTAATTAAACTACAAATATATATTATGTAATTTTAGCTATGTAGTGTAATTTCGTTGAGTAATGGAGCTGACAATTTTTTTTTGGAAAGGTTGAAGGGTCCAACTTTATTAAATACACTTATAGTCAAAGCAAACCTAATTTAAGATCAAATACATGTTAAAAAAAAAATAGAGGCGTTTATAGGAAAGAAAATTAAATAATATAAAGATGTTTTTTCTATAATTAAAATTTTCTCATTCTTAAATTAAAAACAATATACTGAAAAATTAATGAAAAATAACCTTTTTGAATTAAGTTTAGTTTTAGAATTTCTTTCATTTTTTTTCTTCTCCTAATAAATACTTATATACAGAAAATTTTATCTAATAAACTCTAATTTACCTTTCCAAAATAGATTTTTTTTAACAAGAGATACGAGAGTGGAAAACTACAGAAATAGGAAAAAAAAATTAAGAAACTACTGCCAATGGAATGAAACACCTATCTCTAAAATGGATTTAACTTCTATAGAATATTCAGAGATGTACTTAAGGAAATAAAATGTACTCGTAAATATTGATTGATAAATCAAGAGTTAAGAATTGTTACAAAACCAAATATATGTTATAACAAGAGATAAAATCAACTATAATTTGTTTTTTTTTTCTTAATTAACAACTCATTAATTTATCTCTTTTAAAAAATCCAAAAAAAAGCCATTGGTCTTTTATGGTCAAAATTCCCATAAAATTCGTTTTGCTATTCTACCCTAAAATCAAACACATAAATATAGATACTCCTGCAAATTTGGAGGGCAAAGAACATTTGGCATTGGTGTGGATAAATGCCATTGAATGGAAGTCAAGATCTTGCGGACAAATCGAATAGATCAGAACCTGATTCGTATATATAAATTCAGTGGATCAATCATTGGATTAGTTTTTTTTTTTTTTTACATAGTTTTAAGAAAAGGAAAAAAATAATTAAAATTGCAATATTAAAATACTTGATTTAGATTACATTGGAGATATGATTAGGACTTAATTAGTTGAAACTTCTAGATGAACCCTAACAAATCGTTCCTCTGCTATCTAATCCATAACCATCCGTCACGGATTTTATGAAATTAGACAAAAAAAAATCCTGAAGTACATGATTTGCCTACCTTCTCTTTCAAACGTTGCCTGTCTAATTGAAAAGAATCATGTCAAACACTTTAAAAATAAACATTTTGCATGTCTCTCTAATTATATATACAAATTCGAAGTGATATATCCACTTGAATTATGATACTATGTTTTATTCTCTCCCAAATGATTTGATTTTGCCGAGAAGAATATTTTGCCCCATATGATGGACCTTAACATTTATATTTATTTCTACATAGAAGTAAAACTAAGAATTATTTGAAGGATATATTCCTACCCATCCAAATTGAATTTGACTCTAACACTCAATAATATATATATATATATATATATATATATATATATATATATATATATATATATATATATATATATATTATAAATTAAATATCATCTCAATATGTTGGGTCGAAAAATAGTATAAACATATTTTATTTAAGTTATTAACTCATAGACCTATTACCTAAAATCAGTCTAAAAAGTCAGTTAATGTTTAAATTCTTAACATAATTTACAAGATAATATCATTGAATCTTAAAACTGGGTGAGAGAATTAATAAAAATCACTTCACTATTGAAGTTAGTAATTATGAATTTTAAAAAGACAATGATCAAATTCAATATATTTTTATAAATAAAAAGATATTCCATACAAATATAACTATTTTACCTATTATTATTGACCTGTATTTATTTCCATACAAATACTTGAAAAGGAAGAGTTTTAAACCAAATCACAACAAATCCTAATTTTGCAAATTGATTTTTTATCTAAAGTCCTTTATACATCAACCCATTATTTCATCCAGAAACATCATCTATATTGAATTTCTAGTGTAAAGAGTCCAGCAAACTGAACTCATTTGGACCACGATGGAAATTTTGTTTGCATGTTAAAAAGGGTTTCTTTTTTGTTTAATTAGTGTATAGATTTGAAAGGGAAAAAAATGGTGGTGAGTGAGGTGAAAGAGTGAGGTGGGTGAAGGACAATATGGTTATGGGACCACAGCAAATAGAGGGAGGGGGAAGGGATTAGGAGGGCATCACGCATGCAAATGCTAAGGGCAGTGCCCTTTTTACGGAGGGAACCTAACCTAGCTACCTAGAAAGAACTCCTAACTCATCAATAATAAGGTCATAGACATAAACATGGACACAGTGTGGCCAAACAGACACCTGCCCCACAACAACATCATCATCTTCATTTATTTACTCACAAAACATAGACTTTAGTTTCGGAAAGTGCTCCTAAGTTTGCCTATTTTAATAGCACACCACATGGCCGACAACCCCACAATTCACACACTTTCAGTGGCACCAAAACTATATACCCCATTTTTACTACAAGACAACAATCCAAAGCAAACAAATTAGGGTACCATTCTCACTGTTCACTTCTCTTCTACCTTCTTTTTCCTTTTCAGATACCTTATGCTTTTTTTTTTTTACATTACACCCTTCAAATTTTTGTAAATACACTTGAAATCTAAATGAAAAAAAAAACTATTATTAATAATGTATTTTCTAAGGGTAAAAAATAATGGTCCCCATGCAATCTTGCCTCTATTGCCTCTCAAGATATTAATTCCAATTCTATGGGTACCAATCTATGTTACTATTTCTTTCAAATCTAATTGCATTCATGTAATTATTATATATACCCATCAAATTAAAAGGGGTGCGGGTTTTGTTGGACAACACTTTTGTTGCAATTTCAACGTCTTCTCCTACGTACTTGTCCTTCCTCCTTCTTTTCCGGTTAGGGCCAATTTCAGGTAAATGAACACAAAATCTTCAACTCCTACCTTTTAGCTCTTCTCCTTCCCTTTTTTCTTACCCCATCTTCATATTTTTTTTTATACTTATTTATCCACCACCTTAACTAGGGTTTTTGTTCTGTGCATGGCATAATATTGCTTCATTAATTTTTTTTTTTTTTCATTATATTAAAGTTGACCCTTTTGTTTTACCTTTTTGCACTGCAGTGGTTGTGAAGCAATGGTGGAGATGTCTATGCACCCAACAAAGAAAATATAAAAGACAATACTCTGTACCTGAAGAAGTCAGCTTCCTTTCAATCAATCAAACATAACATCAATAATTTTTCCTTCTTTCTTTCTTAGACACACGAATTTTTTTAAGGCTGAATGTCACCACCATATTTGTCCTTTTCAAAACCATACAGTAATTTACATAAGATTACCGGTAAGTGATTGTTATTATTATTCCCAACTTTTTTCTGTCATCTGTTGTGATGTCAGATTCTGATACAATAATGTTGTATCTTTTTATGATAATGCTTGTGAATTATAAAAATTAATAGCACAAAAATTTTGATAGATGGAAAATAGATATGTTTAGTTCATATTTAAGAATTAATGCTACCATGCAAAACATTGAAATCAAATCTATGTGAATGCGATGCAATAAATGTTGCCGTTTGAAGAAGGAAATGTGACTGAGAAAGTACACTGAATTGAAGAAAATGAAGATATGAAAGTGTTTATGGACAATAAATAAACAGGATCTGTTTGTTGACAAATATTGGCTGTTCATGCACATTTCAGTCAAAAACTACTTCTGCTGCAGTACTTATTATGACTTGTTTTAAAAGAGTAATAGATAACTACATCTAAAAGCAAGTTTTTTTCGTGTCCAATTAATCGATAATTATAATTGATCGTTGACTTGAAAATGTGTATTTTTATTGATATCAATGAAGAAATATTTTTAGATGAATCTCATCACAAATTATTTGTTTTTGTTTAATTCGTTGTTGTTAATCGAAGAGATGTAGTAATAATCTTTATCTTTTCTTTTTCTTCTCACATTGATTGTATTTCATGTTTGTCAAACATAGGGTACGGCTATATTCATTTTCTTGTTTTTTTTAATATTTATATAGATTTTTTTAGAGATTGGAAGGAGAGAAAAAAAGTAATTGTTTTTTTTTTAGGTAGAAGGAGAGAAGACAAATTAGATTAAAAAATTTATTTTATCCTCGTATATAATGTGTAACACATGTCATATAAAACCATTAAAAAAATCATAAATTGATTATAGTAAAAATCATTATCTGATAATAGTTACTAATTAACATGATGAAACATATCAATCTATATAATTTAACACTTCTAAATTATTTTTATACACTTATTTTTCGTACATTTTCTTTTAATCATATAAAATCTGTAAATTGTGTTTTATATATCTCCAATATTAATGGATTAGAGTAGTCAAATCGCAATTTCTCAATTTAAATTTATTAGGTTGATGGGTTAAAGGAGTGAAATAGAATAAATTAGTGGATAGAGTCATGTAACTCATCTATCTATTTTAACGTGTTTGGAGAATTAACATGCATTTTTTATTTGTTCGCATCTTCCCAAATTCATTGTAACAAGTTGATATACAATTATTAATAAAATAATAAAGGCAATATTTCAAATACATGAAATATATGGACTAATCAATCGAAATGTTATATTCTATGCAAAATAAGTTATAAGCGTTCGTGTTAACAATTTTTCTTTCTTATTAAAATTAATTTTACATTTTTATATACCATCGGTAATTTCTGTTATTAATTTTTTTCTCGTGTTTCTTTCTCCAATGGTGTGCGGTATAGTTAACATTTTGATATACTTATATTTATTTTTACATGTAAGTGGTAAATTTTAAAACTTATATCATGATTCGTATATATAATTTTAATGATAGCGCTTAAATTTACATATTAGTCAAATCTTAATAATTAATCTTTTAATCTTCTTTTACACACAAATTATCTTAATCTTTTAAATTGTTGAAAGGTGTAAAGTGGGTTTTTTTTTAAAAGTGGTTTTTTCCAGAACTGGATTTAAATATATTATTCATAAATGTAACGATGGTTTGTAACGTACATGTGATTACTAAATTTTAGAAAAGTTTATGATACTAGGATTTTTGTTTTTTCAAAAAGAAAAATTAAAGCTAGGTTTCTGTGTGTTTACACGACAATGCATTTAAACATTTAAAAATTCCATAAGCGAATATAACATACACAAATATTAAATTTTAAACTATAAATTTATTAAATAATCATAATTAAACTACATTGTCAAAATTGATCCTAAATTTTTCTAATAATACCAATCAATGTAAGAATAATGATATTAATTATTATTATTATATTATTATTATTATTATTTATTATTATTATTATTATTATTATTATTTCAAATCAGTTTGTTGCCAGCTAGTATCTGTATTTAGAAAGGGATTTAACATGTTAATTGGGTCCTATTAGACCCACATGCAAGAGTGGATTTGAACAATAAAAAAGCTAAACTTCTGTAAAGTAACATGTCACCTTCTATTAAGGAGATGAGAAAATAAAAAACTAATTAACAACGTTATAATTATCATTATTAATCATGCGAATCATTTGCTTTGGTGAGAGACATGGTTTTGTTATATATATTAGCTTCCCATAGTTGTTTACAACTCATTTTCAATAACATGCAACTGATAAATAAGTATCATTCATCTGTGTAGTTTTGTAAGATGTGACTAATTAAATGGATCAGTGAAGCACATGAAAATTAAATTTCAATTGACTTCAAAAGAGTTGTGGAGATGAGAATATTTAGAATAGATAATTTTATCGTTTTCTTATAATAAGAAAGCAGAATAAAATTTCAATTTGGTCTCATCTGAACTCATTATTTAAGCTCTCAATTAATCCATAACTGTAGACTAAGATAACATTTTTTGTGCACCAAACACTTACTCATTCTTAAATAATATATGTATTTTAAAAAAATAGAGTAACCATTAGTTAATTTTAAAGGGAAACACAAACAAGAAATGCTCCATGCAAATCGTGGTGATAAGCTTATATATTAATTTTATCTTTTGTCAAAATTAATTAATATAAGATAATCAAATACTCTAAATTCTTATGTTATGTAATCTTATTTTATAAAATGACTTAGAAGAATCTCTATCATTTTTTTATTACATAATATATTTTTCTACTTATTTAAGTCATCAATAAATTGTAAACATATTATCGTAAATGTATGAAAATGAATTAAAATTCATTTAACACAGCTTTTGTTAATCATAAGACTGAGAGAATATATTTTATAAAATCCACTGAATGAATTTCTATTATGTTGAGTGAAATTCATCAGTCCTTTTCAAATTATTATTTTCCAAACAAGTTACAGAGATATCAACAATTTATAAAGTAGACCAATTAGTTGTCCAACACACTTGCTTTTGCCAAAATCAAATATAATGTACTATGGCAAGTTTATTAAAAAAATCTAAAGCCTTGTTGAATTCAAATTATTGTGTGAGATCACACACAAATTATCACACTGAACCAAACTTAATTATCTACATCAATTTCAAGTTCATTTTTCATCTATCCTATTTTTTAGGTAAGATATATCCCTATTACATCTTAATTCACATTCACGAAATTAAATTATACTCACCTCATCAAAATATTATTACTTTTTATACTAAATCACATATTATAACCAAAAATCAAATTCTCTATTTAGTTTATAATTTTATACCAATACAACTATCCTTGTAAAAGTTCCTGAGATACAACAACAAATCAATTAAGGACACAGTTGTTAAAATTTTAATAAAACCAACAAGATCAAACTCACTCATCATTTTTCAAAGTACTAATGATATAGTTCATAAATTTCAACCATTCAATTAATTAGGAATTAATAGTCATTATCATACTAACTTCCCTTTCCCCAATCTTCCTTGTGCTTCAAGGGAATCAGATGTTGAAAGAAAACTTTAAAGTTATATACCAAAAACTTCTTAGATCACCTCTAAAGGTCTAACCCTAGTGGTAAAACATTTTGCAGAGGTAACGCATCCAAAAATCCATTTTTTTCAGTAATAAACTCAACATGTATGAGTTTCAAACACAAAACAAAGAAATATGAAGAAACTTACCTAAAATAAAAATTATGCTTTTTCTCTCTGCTCTCTTGGTAAGTAGCTTGCAAAATGGATATATACATTATAAAGAATAAATGTTTTGGCTCTTCGAAAAAGAGGAAAAATAATAAAGATTGTGTGGGGAATGAAAATGTATTTTATACTTTTAAGAAGAAGATAATCTCTTATATTACTAATAAAACATCCATTTTCATGTTCAACTTTATTTAGTTTTTAATTATAAATCTTTTTTTAACCCAATTTTTAAGACAAAAAAACCTGCTTTTACTATTCTAGTGTATTGTTTCTACCCATTTATAAATAAAACATATATCCAATAAATTCCTTACAAGGTTAATTTACTTAGTATATAAATATGTATTAAATTTAATTGTCCTTTGTTATTTAATTCCACATACTTGTTTAATCAGACAAAGCATAAGAATATACAGTTAATGTATGCCAGGAGAGTACAATCCACTTTTTCGTAAAAGGAAAGTATTCAAATAACAGCGAGTGTAAGTAAAATAGAGAGGATATATATAATCTGAAAATTTGAGATTATTATATTTTTAAGTGTTTATTTATCTGTATCTAATTAATTATTTTACGTACTTATCATGGATGAAAGCAACATGAAAATGATAATATAGATCCTGTTAAAAACTAAAAATTAATCTTAAAATGATAATATTTAAAAAAAAATGCCTTTCGGATAAATAAAAATTGTCGGAAAGATCATGCAAGTTTTTTTAATATCAAATTAAACTTATTGATAAGGATTTAAATTAAAAGGAAAAAATAGTGCACATGTGATTTGATTAAACTTATTGATAAGGATGTGAAATCTAATTTTGCTCCGTGATAAAGAATAACTTATTTAAATAATAGCAATACCATATATTTGTTATTGAAATATTGTTTTTGCAAACTAAATTCAGATGGAGAGTATAAAACCTGCATCTTACGTGAAAAATCTACGTCTCTATTTTGATAGAGATTTTGCAATTATGGTCGAGAATTTGATATCCTTTACTCTCAATTTGTTTTAAGGTGACAACAAACAATAAAAAAAAATAATTCATTCATATAGTCTAATGGATATAATTTTAATTTAAACACTAATATTTATCAAAATCAAATATCTAAATCCAAACTCAATTGATTATTTTGTATGTCATAATTCAAACACATCAACATTGTAAACATTTAATTGTATTTCCAAAAAATAATCGTATATTAAATTAGCTTCAAATATATGCATATGTCATACTATATTCACTAAAGTTATTATAACAATAGAACTACATAATAAGAACGAACTATTTATATGATATAGTAAATTCACAGGGACTTACTATATACAATTTTTTTTTTCACACCACAAACTAGGTCATATGAATTTTTGACTCTTATAACCTAATATTATTTTTTTTAATAAATTTGGTATTAGCAAAGTCAACACCATCCCCTTCGAAGTCTCAAAAATATTACATAATCTAAACATCTCAATCTAAAATTTCCTTCCTAAAAATAACTACATTTACAATATACCACCTATTACATTATAAACAAACCATCACAATTTTTCATTCATACATGTATATCTTACTCAATTTAAATATCAATAAAAGTAAAATTTATTAATTATTATATCATAATAATATTTAAATACAATATATTCATCAAATATAACAATAAAAAGATAAACTAATATAATGTTTAAATATATTTAAAAAAGTGTTATTTTTAATGTTAAGAATACCCTCTCACCTAACAAGCACTTGCCTTAGTAAAGAAATTAAGTATATGTTACAATTCATCCAATTATTATTTTTCTTACTCAACTAATAATAGACAACCAACCACTTTTATAAAGAGATCATGATTTTTGAAATAAAGTTTGAATTGTTTTTATAAGTTTTTCAGCTTAATATTAAAATATATTTATTCCATTTATACTACTTTTATTTATAAATAATTATTCAACGCCTTACATTGAACATAATTAATTATATGTCGATGTTTTATTTTATTTTATTCTAATAAGATAAATAAATAATTTAATGAATAAAGTTATTAATAATTAATAAATATATTTATTTATTTATTTTTATTTTCATTCATATTTCTTAATGTAACTAATTTTATTTTATCTTTTCTACTTTTTTTACTTCCCGTCCTTTCATCAAAATAAAAGAATTTTAGAATTTCATAATTTTATTAAAGAATCATAATTTTAAGAATTTAAGTAAAATTCAGTGTTTATATTACAACCCAATGCATACTCAAATAACAACAACCATATTAGTTGACTTTGACAAAGTTGATAATGGAGCACAGTGGTGGAAAAAGTACATATTGTACCAACCAATTAAACCGATGTTCACGGGTGAAGACTCTTATTTTTTATGACCAGTTTTAAAAAATAAAATTAATGTTTAAATCAAAATAAATTTTTGGAAAAACATACAATTTAATGTACCTTTTCCAGTTATTACTTTTTCAAGAATTGCACTTAAGCAAAAAGTGCAATAAATTATCCAAGGCAAAGTCAGAATTTGGCAAAAATACAAGGAGGGATGGAACATTTTTATAATGGTAGGTTATTTTATAATTAAACATTAACTAATGTCTTGTTAGCTTGACAAAGAAAACCTAAAAAAATAACTAAAATAACTGCTTGTACTGTGTGAAGGTAAGATTGCTTATTGGTCTTGAAAGTCACAGTAAGAGCAAAGACAAGCCAACTAATTAATTAATTAAGTAATTAATATGGTGAGGGTATTTTCGGTAATTCAGGCGGGAATAAGATCCGCGCCTTGTCGCCATGTCATTATCGCTCAGATTTGTGATTGCGATTTCCAGTTTCTGGTTTTTCTCTCTCCTCCTTTTTCTTCTCTCTCTTCGCCGTTTCAATTCCTAACGTTGGAACGCAACAAAAGTACAAGAAAACGGTGAAGTGAGAAAGACCCAGGTGAGGGAAAAAATAAAAATGATTCGGGTTGCATGAAAGTGTCGTGCTTGAAGTGAAGAGAGAGTGCGGAGACTGGAAAAAGTTTCAATCTTTTCAGACATACAGATTCCAAAGTTGGAAAAAACACCAAAATGGTAATTAGTTAACACTTCATTCACACACTGGTCCATGATCCATGATCCATAATAGTCCATACCAAACCAAACGCTTCATGCATCGCAGTTCTTTGAATGGGGAGGTTGAGTTTCTTCTAAGGCTGTTGAAAAAGAAAAAGATTACCAACTTGGGGAGGAGACAGCGAGACACCAAGAGACACAGTTGGTGTGAAAAGAAGTTCATTAGCATTGTTGCATAGAATGAGTGAGAGAGAGAGAGAGAGAGGTCTTGACTTGACTGATGTACTGTATTTTGTGTTGTGTGTGTGTGAACTGTGAAGTGGAAGGGGGACAACAGCGTATCTGGGAAAATCGGGAAAATTCGATTTAGTTTTGTTACGAGCTTAAATTAAGCCAAGAAAAAAAGTAAACTTTGAAAAGAATAATAAAGGGTATAAAAAATAAACAAGTACATAGTGTGAGAGAGAGAAGGGGGGCACACTCAGATCAAGACCAAACCAAATTGGTTCCAATTGTTCATTGTACAGCCACCTTCTTCTCTTTCCTGTACAGACAGGTAAACATGGTTTTTTATTTTCTTTCTGGCTCTCAAGTCTCAACAACCCTCTTTTCCATCTCTATCCCTTTCTCATTGGGTTGTGTGCTTCGCTGTGTGTGTATGGTGTTTTTGGGGTCAATCTCTGGCTTTGATTATTATATGGAGGAAAGAGGGTGAACGTGCTGTTCTTTGTCCTTAAGCAAACACTAGTTTCACGCCTACTCAGCATGATTATTCATTAGAGTTCTCTTTCAAATTTTTTTTTTTATTCTGATCCTTAAATCCCAAAACGCTGTTGAAACACAAATATTGGCTGTTGGGGGAGGGGAAGGTGGTTCTTTGGAATTTGAGCTTTTTTTTTTAACATCTTTTGAGACTCGTGCTTGTTTCTCAAATTTTTCCTTTTAATTTCTGGGTCTGTGGGATGTTTTTCTTTTCTTTTTCTTTTTCCTTTTTTGGGTGGTGGATTTTGAAATAGACTTGGTTTCTTTAATAAGAGATAAAAGAAAGAAAATAATTTGCCCAATTGGTCAATCATTCATTGTGCTTAGTTTGCTTTTGCTTCTTCTTTCTGAGTTTTGAATCGCGCAAAACAATGCCGCAATAATGCCGTACATGGAGTTTTGATCTGTGACCTTTTTTTTCTTCCAACCATCAGAGAAAAGTGTCTGAGTTTTTGCGAGTACTTTCAGCTTTAAGCAAAGTGAAGTCCTCCTATATAAGCACTAACCACAATTATTTTTGGGCTTCTTCCAACTTTTATAGATAATGAATAGGGAAGAGAGATAGGGGCAGAGAGAAATTGATGGTGATAGGTCTTGGTTTGAAGATGAAGAGTGAGCAAGCGGGGAGCAATGGAAAGAACACTTTCATTCAGGCACATAGGGCATGGCTTCCCAAGCTTTTGATGCTGTGGATCCTTCTCATGGCTCTAATTGGTTGGTGCATCTATACTAAAATGGATGCTGACACTAAAGTCAGAAGAAAAGAGGTGCTGGGTAGCCTCTGTGATCAAAGGGCAAGAATGCTGCAAGATCAATTCAGTGTCAGTGTCAACCACGTCCATGCCCTTGCCATCCTTGTTTCAACCTTCCATTACTACAGAACCCCCTCTGCAATTGATCAGGTTTGTGCTTGATCTTCCATTTTGCTTTGTATTTGGAACTAGTTATGACATGTTGGCTTTATTTTGTTCTTCATTTCTGTTTTCTTCTACTCAGATTTTTGAATATCTTGACTATTGTTTGTTGCTTACCAGGAAACGTTTGCAGAGTATACAGCAAGGACAGCATTTGAACGGCCATTGCTCAGTGGGGTGGCCTATGCACAGAGAGTGGTTAACTCGGAGAGAGAATCATTTGAGAAGCAACATGGATGGGTTATAAAGACAATGGAAAGAAAGCCTTCTCAGGTTAGAGATGAGTATGCACCTGTGATATTTGCGCAAGAAACTCTTTCCTACCTTGAATCTCTTGATATGATGTCCGGGGAGGTAAATTACAAACCTTTTCAACTTTGTTTCTGCTTGTATTATCAGTCTATAGCTTTCTAACTTAAATTTATCTGTTGGGTGATGCAGGAGGACCGAGAGAATATTTTGAGGGCCAGGGCCACTGGGAAAGCTGTTCTTACTAGCCCTTTCAAGCTGTTGGGTTCTCATCATCTTGGTGTGGTTTTGACATTTCCTGTTTATAAATCTAAGCTCTCTCAAAAGCCAACAATGGAAGAGCGCATTAAAGCAACAGCAGGGTATGTCCTTGTGAATTCTTTTTGTCTTGTGCCTAGTTTGCTTTCACGACATTTTGGTGTTCGTCTTGTGGCTCATATGGGTGGTAAGAGAATGAGGGATGGTTAAAATCTTAGGAGCATTAATGCGAAAATGATGCATTTTAAAGAGCATTAGCGAGTAAGTGCATTTCTTTTTATATAATCCAAAACAATGATAATGATGATGATGATAATAATAATTATAATTCTACTAAAGACTTCACCTATTCTGAAGTTCAAGACTCAGTTTGTAACCCTGATAATTCCTCTAAATGCCAATACATGATAAAGGACAGACTTAAGGCTATTGTGTCCATTCCTATTTTCATTGACCTGTACTGAAGACCTAAAGACATATATGATAGTCACTTCTATTTCATTATTTCATATCCATTGTAACAGTTAGTTTTGTGCTACCAATCTTTTTTCTCTTTTCCTTTCTGGTTTGTGGTTTCCAAAATTCCTCTCTGTAGAAAACCCGTAGGATAAGTTTGTTAGTTTTGGTTCAATCTGATGGCTTTATGTTATCCATAAGCTTCTAAATTCCATGGTGTGAATAAACCTTTTAATTGGAAGCAGATATGTTGGAGGATCCTTTGATGTTGAATCCCTGGTGGAGAATTTACTTGGTCAACTTGCTGGTAACCAAGCAATTTTGGTGAACGTATATGATATCACAAACTTTACTGATCCCTTAATCATGTATGGCAAGCAAGATGAAGAAGGTGATATGTCTCTTGTCCATGAAAGTAAGCTTGATTTTGGGGATCCATACAGAAAACATAAAATGATATGTAGGTAGGTGCCTCTGGCTGTTGTACATTTTGTAAAGAAGTTTCAATGTTTGGTAAGCAGACGCTTATGATCAAGTTTTCAAACAGGTATCACCAGAAGGCACCAATAAACTGGATAGCACTTACCACGGCGTTCTTATTTTTTGTGATTCTTTTATTAGTGGGTTATATTTTGTATAGTGCTGGAAATCGTATTGTCAAAGTAGAGGACGATTTTCATAAAATGGCGGAATTAAAAGTCCGTGCAGAATCAGCTGATATTGCCAAGTCACAGGTACTTTTCCTGGCTTATCATCAGCACAGTTCATTAGTTCCTTTGATCACTCCCTGATCACTAAAACTGTTTTTTTTTTTTTTTTTTTTTTTTTTTTTTTTTTTTTTTTTTTTTTTTTTTTTTATAATATCAGTTTCTAGCTACTGTCTCTCATGAAATCAGAACACCAATGAATGGCATTTTAGGTAACATCAGAATTTTCTCTACCCCTAAAATGTAACATTCTTTGATAGCTACTTTCTCATTACTATTAGTGATGCTATCTTCAAACTCCATGTTACTGTAGGAATGCTTGGTCTGCTTCTAGGCACAGAATTGAGTTCGACTCAACTAGATTATGCTCAGACTGCTCAAGCATGTGGGATGGCTCTGATAGCATTGATAAATGAGGTGCTTGACCGAGCCAAAATTGAAGCTGGCAAGTTAGAGCTGGAAACAGTTCCCTTTGACATTCGATCCATACTCGATGATGTCCTTTCTCTTTTTTCTGAGAAGTCTCGGCACAAAGGTTTAGAGGTATGTCTAGATGCTAAATTGGTTGTGAAGGTTTGAAGATCATTTAGCTTTATGAGTTGCAGAATTTCATAATTCTATTTTGTATTTCTTGTACTAATGATCTTATTCCATTTTCATCTGTTTCAACCTTCTGGATTCGTATGTCTTTTGGTGACAATGTTCCTACTGGGGGTTCCTATTCACAATTCTTCTGGCTTGGACTTAATACGGTTTTGGGAACTATAGCTGGCAGTGTTTGTTTCCGATAAAGTTCCAGATATTGTTATGGGAGATCCTGGAAGATTCAGACAAATAGTAACAAACCTTGTTGGCAATTCTGTTAAAGTAAGTGAAAATTTCAAAGTTAACTTGTCTAATGCTATGCGCATATTTGCATTACTAACATGTATTTGTGTGTGAAATGTCTCTCTAATCTAACTTTGTTCAATTTCATAACTATTGAATCCTTATCAGTAGTAATTTATTAGCAAGGTACTTCGCTGTAACATTACTGATTATAATCTTGCAGTTCACTGAGCGAGGACATATATTTGTGAAAGTCCATCTAGCTGAAAATAGGGTGCACACAGTGAATGGAAAAATTGAGACTTTTCTCAATGGACGATCAGATGAAGTTGTCCATATGTCTAATGGTGGTTATAATTTCAAAACTTTAAGTGGATTTGAAGCAGCTGATGAGCGGAACTGCTGGGACAATTTTAAGCATCTGATCGCTGATGAAGAATTTTTCTTCGATGATTCGGTGAAAAAGGTGGCCAGTGAATCTTATGAGCAAGTCACCTTGATGGTCAGTGTGGAGGACACTGGAAATGGAATTCCTTTCTTAGCCCAAGATAAGATTTTCATGCCTTTTGTACAGGCAGACAGCTCAACCTCAAGACATTATGGTGGTACTGGGATTGGCTTGAGTATAAGCAAGTGCCTGGTTGAACTAATGGGTGGTGAGATAAGTTTTATAAGCCGACCCCAGGTTGGGAGCACGTTTACATTTAGTGCAGATTTTGGAACTATTAAGAAAAATTCAATAACTGACATGAAGAAACATAACTTGGAAGACCTGCGTTCCAGTTTTAGAGGGTTTAAAGCCATTGTGGTTGATGGAAAACCTGTTAGAGCAGCTGTTACCAGATACCATCTGAAGAGACTAGGAATTCAGGCCAAAGTTGCAAATAGCATCAATAAGGCTGTTTCTTTATGTGGGAAAAATTGGTCTTTGACTTCAGGGTAAGATTTTAGTTTCTCTTGTTATAGTTGTCAATTATGAAGAAGCTGAATGTGATAACAAACAGTAGTATCAACATTTTAGAAACTATCATTAGCATATGCTTGTGAATTATGTTATAATTCTTACACACTTTAAATTGAATTTGAAATATTCATCAAGATGCATTTTCTGCAGATTTGTATGATTTGAAATAAGTTTTGTTTGAGATATTAATGTGGTTCAGTTCATTCACTGCGTAAACTGGTTGGATATGGCAGAATATTTCAGCCTGATATGATTTTTGTTGAGAAAGACTCGTGGATTTGCGGAGAGGATGGGATCTTCAATGTGTGGCAACTGGACTGGAAACAGAACGGGCATATGTTTAAGATACCTCAAATGATCCTTCTTGCAACCAACATTACTAATACTGAATTTGATAAGGCCAAAGCAGCAGGTTTCAGTGATACTGTGATCATGAAGCCTCTGAGAGCCAGCATGGTGGCTGCATGTCTTCAACAAGTTCTGGGAACGGGGAAGAAGAGGCAGCTAGGAAAAGAAACGGGTTCCAATTTTGCACGAAGCCTTCTTTGTGGGAAAAAAATATTAGTGGTTGATGACAATAGGGTAAATAGGAGGGTCGCTGCAGGTGCATTACAAAATTTTGGAGCTCATGTGACGTGTGCAGAAAGTGGCAAAGTTGCTCTTGAAATGCTTCAATTGCCCCACAATTTTGATGCTTGCTTCATGGATATTCAAATGCCAGAAATGGATGGGTACGTTTTTATTATTTCCCTTATTAATATAATATTATAAAGTCATATATAATAGTATACTTTTATGGTTTAATTAACCATTTAGTCCTTGCATGCACTTTTTGCTTTAATCCCTACACATAGATATTCTGTGCATTAGAGCCTATACGGGCAAGTGTTTAATCTTTTGATTCTGACACTTGTCAAAACTTTGTGTTTTAGTTTCTGTACCTAGAAACTCTATTTTTTAGTTCCCATGCAAGATTTTTTTTTTTTTTTTTTTTTTCCGTGTCAAATAATTTCCTTAACTTTAGATGTTGAAACACCACCTCAAAATTGAGATCGACTATGTAAACTCCCAGAAATTGTAGTTGTCAAAATTGACATTGATTATGTAAAAAAGTTGTTCTTGTCGAGGCATCTTGACCAGTTGTGTGGAAGTATCATATTACTCCTTGGACAATTATTGTGTAAGATACCATCTACAACCAAAATGATTGTTAGGTTGGTCTTCTAATTCACATCATAAACTAGATTTAAACCCAGATTTGAATATGGTATGAGATTTAGGCACCAAACTCAACTCAATAATACTAGACATGAGGAGATTTATTAAGAAAAACTCAAATCTTATAAGCCGGTGAGTAAGTTCCAAACCCAATGTTGAGACTTAACTTCTATGTTGCATGTGAAACTTGTTATTGACCCTTCCATCACCACCTCTTCATATTGAGATGGATTCCATGAAGCATCTAAATAAATAGATCATCAAATTATTTGCAGGTTTCAAGCAACTGGAAAAATTCGGGAAATGGAGAGAAAGGCAAATGAGCGTCTGAGGAATGGTGAATGTGGTGAAGGAAATGGCTGGAAAAATGAGTACCATTTACCTATATTGGCCATGACAGCAGATGTAATTCAAGCAACATACGAGAAGTGCGTGGAATGTGGAATGGATGGTTATGTAACAAAGCCTTTTGAGGAAGAGAATCTGTATCAAGCAGTTGCAAAGTTTTTCAGCCCCAAGCCTACCTCGGACAACTCATTACAGAATGGCAACAGAACTGGGAAAGCACCTTAATTGAATTGGACACTCTCACTTCTGGCATTTTTCATAGTTTGCTAGTGATCTCAATGTGCTTCAACATGCAGAAGAAGAGCATCAGTTGGTTTCAAGATATCTGAGGTTATGCATGCATGCGACAATTATACATGCATATGCAGTGATCAGTTCTAACCACCAGCTGAACATGATTTCAATCCGAGTAAAATTTATACCACTACTACCCCAACTAGTGTACAGATCTCCCAAGGGATGAGGAAAATCATGTAAATTCAATATTTTTCTTTGGCATCTCGATACTCCCTATCAGAAGGGGTTCTCTATAGTCTCTATTTTTTAGTTTTGAAATCCTTTTTCTGTAAAATTGTCTTGTATAAGATTTGGTTAGTTACTACTATTATTGTTCAGAAGAAAAAGGTTGGTTGGTGCTAACAATGCATGGACTATATTTGTACCACGCTTGATCTCAACATGCATTTGCCATATTACTGCCAAAACTAACTTCACAAGATGGAATATTACTGCCAAATGAAATTATAACTTTGAGAAGCAAACTTAAGAAAGGTATATTATTGTTTTGAGAGGAAAGAGAAGGAAAAATGTACACGTTCGGCATGGTGATGGTGGTAGTCACGTGGCAACCACAGAAGCAATGTGAAGCGACATTTGTCAACAGTTGGTAGCAAGCATTGTGAGGTGGCAGCTTCTCTACATAACATGACATGTATATAGAAAGAATGAACTAATGTGTATTAAGTGCATACATAGAGAAAGTGGTAGAAGTTTGAAGAAAGAAATAGAAAAAAAAAATATGGAACAGTATCAGAACCAGTACGGTGCTGTTCCTATCAGTAAGGATCCTATTCAGAAGGAAATGGAGACCACCGGAGACACCACTGGAGTTGGGGTTGGTGGTGGCGGTGGTGGCAGTACACAAGTCATAGCAGAAGATTACGATAGCAGCAAAAGCAACCGCAGTGGAGAGAAGCAGAAGAAAGGGATAATAGAGAAAATAAAGGAGAAGCTTCCTGGGACTGGAACACATCAACACAAGTAGCTCTCCTCAATCATCAACACAGTTTAAAGTCATGTCATGTTATGTGATAAATGCTACGCATGTTGCTTCCTACATAATACTAAATATATCTCTGTCCTTGCTTCTGTCACCAAGTTAATAAAACTACTTCTATTTTATGTTATGTTCTGTTATGCTTCCTGAATCTTTATAAACCTCTTTATATGTTTATCCCTTTTTTGTTCTACTCCTCAACAACGTTAGATTATACCAACATACCAAATATTTATTTGATTTTATTAATTTTACTGATGACTTTTTATAATCTCTTTGAATCAATAAATTCAATTAAGATAGAAAACAACATAGCATTCTTTCTACAGAAACGTTGGATCTGTTGCTTGAGGTTGAGACTTTCATTTACTTTCACTATATATCTGAATTAAGAAAGTATATGTCAAAGGTTAAGGGATTTTGTTCAGATGTAATAGTAATGAAATGCAAGGGAGAAGGTTGGTCAAGTCACATATAATTATTGTTGTTATATATCATTCTCATATAACATTCCCTTTATCCGTACTTACTATTTAAGAAAAGTGAAAAAAAAAAGTGAAAAAAAGGGTGCAAATGAATTTAAATGTGTAGATCATTATGGAATATTATTTACTATAACTTTGGTGAAAAGAAGAATTTTAATATTAAAATTAATCAAATGTTGAGTTTAAATAAAGAAGAGTACACAATTCTCACACAGAAGATCTTGAGTTTAGAAGATGAGATTGTATCTAAGACTTAAAATTTTTAAAAATAATAAAAGAATTGAGGTTTTCGACATGTTCAATGTTGTATTATCATTAAATATTTTCAAATCATTGATTTTTTATCACAGAATGTGAGTAAATTTTCCATAAACAGTGTTTACGAGTACAATTAACTAAACTTAAACACCAATCATATTGAGTGAGTACTAAAATCATTAAAATGTAATTCTGATAATTACACCACAACTGTTAGTCATAATAGTAAAATGTTAGGTGGCGCATCCGGACCGGTTCTCGGGACTTGTAACGAAACAGTGCCAAATTCCTGTAAATATAATTTAAATGTTATATAAAATAGATTAATAATTTTATTAGAAATAATATATTTTATTATATAAATGAATAATATAATTTAAATTAATATTTATTAAAATATATTATTCTTATATTATTGTCTATCTTTTAATTTATATTTATGAAAAAATACATCTGCATAAATATCTATTTATTTTAGCACACCAATAAACCAAGTTGAAAGAAAGGTTTGTTTATTCCTCGTCTTTATCCTTGCAGAGGATAGAAAAGATTAAACTTTCAAAATAGATTATTTTATGTTCTTGAAATATCTTTAATGAGTTAACATCAATTTGGTCTACTTTTATAATTTTAGTTTACCTTATATAGTAATTTCATATTTACATCATTCGTTGTTATATGCTATTAACAAGTATTAGTTGTGCACCGCCTAAGCCAGAGAGGGCAGATGCAAAACCTGCTTATGCTTGATGCCTTGTAACTTGTGCATGCCCAAACCCTACGATGTCGAGGCCATTCTGTAAACATTCCACAATTTCAACTCAATTCTAAGTCGCATTTAAAAGGTCATATTTGTCAATTGACTTCAATGAAAACTACAAGAAAAAATTATGGAAGTGCAGGACTTCTTCATCCGATAGATTTTTTGGGCCTTTTATAAAGTCGTCCACAAACATTTTACTCCATTCCAATTCCTTCTGTAATCTCACCACTATCGAGTACAGTTAAGGGATAAGAGAACTTCAATCCATTTTCAGAAATTCGTAATCTCGTGTTCTTAATGGTAAATATTAAAGTTTAAAAGAAAAAGAAACAGTGCCACTACTCTAAAAATAGAAGCCTTGGCCACCCCATTTGGTGACCAGAAATTGGAGTTCTTCGAAAACAAATCGGAAACGATAGAAAACAAATTAACACATCAGGTTGGCCGCAAGCTGCTTCTGCGCCCTACTTTAGTATGAACTGGTTCACATATTAACTACATATTGGAGCAAATACCACAGTATAGTGCATTCAGGGAAAATGAAATTCGAAGCCCCAGAACTCGACTTAAAATAGGCAACAGAGCAGTTGAGCTGAACCATTCAGGGAGCTACTCTCCTCGGAATAACCAATTTATCATAAACCCATGATGAATATTTTGAACTTGGCGAATCAGGACCAGACTCATGAGCTATACTCAAATGGTTGAGGAGGTTGGGGTTCCTCATCCACAGCCATGGCTGATGAAGAACTCTGCAATCCAGTTGCTGACCCACCAGCAGCTGAAGTGGTGGTTGATGAGGGCGTATCAGTAAGAGCAAGCACTTCTGGCTCAGTAGGACGCAAGTCTTTGAGAAGCACAAATCCTGAAGGTGCCAACTTAACTGGAACATATCTGCTGTCCTGCAAAAATTTAATAACCTTCTCCTGCGCAGGAACCACCCTTGCAGGATTAGTCAGAATCTCAAAAGATGACTCAGGTTCTGATTTCTTCTCCGTTGTTGGGCTATCAACCTACAGAAAAGTGAAATTTTTAAAGGTCATCAAGCAAGCATATATATGTGATATGATAAGTCATGGATCTAACATTTTCAAAAACACTTTAAAATGTTCTTAAAATATAGATTTTAGTCTAGTTAAATCTCACAAAACAAACTTGTAAGGTCATATTTGTATATTATAATTTAGTAATATCTTTAGTCCATGTGAGATGTCCAACAAGTATAATATCACCTTTGCAATGAAGAAATTTTTTATGCCAAACTCTGCCTACACACAAAAAAAGACTCCAGCCAAGAAATTTCAGGAACCATTGGATCTCCAGGACCAATCACAGTCCAACCATTTTCTACTAGCAATTTAGCTACATTCCCCCTCCTTACATACCAAGTCTTAGACCTACTTCATAAACTCTAAATAAATAAACGCAGTTTCAGAACTGCAACCACAATCCCTATTCCCTTTACTCAAAAAGTGTTACTTATTGCTAGTCAAGAAAATTTCTACTGAGTCCGCACACAACAAAAAAATAAGTAACAAAATGCTTTAATTCAGAAACATGAAAGGAAGGCCTTCAATAACTAATTAAAAAATGCATTACCTGCATTGAATCTCCATCCTTTTCACCAGATGACTTTCCTTTTCCACCACTCGGTGCAGATGAAGAGTCAGGAGCAGATGAAATTTCAGCATTAGCTTTCTGCTCTTCTGCTTTCTTAGCCCTTGCTTTAGCCTTAGCTGATGTTGACAGAACAGCAGTGGGAAGCTTCACAGTTGAAGTAGTGGTGGGAACGGTAGTAGGCTTAGGATATTCAAAAAGTGAAGGCTTTGCATGTGACAAGAACTCAAACTTTGGAGATTTCAGGTCATAGTTCAGGCCAATAAAAGCTGTGGGGGAAAAGGCCAAGCTTACAAAATAGATAAGAGGGTACCAATACCAAAATTGGCTGAAAACTGCAAGACCAACCACTGCAGTGATTTTATCATGTTTTGTCTTAGAAAGTAGCCTTATGGTCACATTTCTGCCACCAGCATCAAGAATTCCTGACGCCAAAATTGCTCCCATCTTGCTCATGGTATCCTCGTGCTTGTCCAGGATAATTTTCTCCAACTGTCGCCTACAGTGCAGGGTATGTCAGAAAATAACAATTTATTATTGCCTTGCAGTCCGAAATAAATAGGATGGACTTACCTAAATGTTCCAACACGTGAGTCACTAGCTTCACTGATCTGAACCATGACCATAGCCATTGCTATAAGGGCACCTTGACGAACAAAATCAACAACATCCGAAGTCAAAGGCTCCAATAAAGAGATAGCCTCACTGAGACCTGTACCGGCACAGGAAATACCCACAGCAAGAGCTGCCCCATATCGAACATGTGGATTGTAAGACTCTGATAGGAGGGAAACAATTCGTGGAGTCTGAAGTAGATAAACATTGCAAGTATCAAACGAATATCCAAAACAAGAATAAAACCACAAAAAGGCAATTCAGAACAAGGGAAAATCCAAAGATATAGAACTAACCTGCTCTGGATTGGAGTACAACACAAAACCTAAGGCTAGAACTGCAGTCCTCCTAACATCATCACTCACATCAGATACAGCAAAGTGCAGTAACTGGCGAATGGCCTTATTGTTTGCCGTTCCCCTGTACGCCAAGGCCAATGCATACATGCCACCATAACGCAGTATTGGGTCTTGATCACGAGTCATCTGCTCAATCAAAGTGTCTGCTTCCTCTTCTCTCCCATAAACAGTAAGAGCTATTCCCAAAGCTAGCCCCCTGAAATTATTGAACAGACATAAGCAAGAGAAGCCACAGTTTCACACCTTGTCAAGCAAAACACATTTACCTAATAATTTTTTCGTGTTGTGTCTCATGTGCATAAGTGAGCATCTCATTTGCCTTGTCACTACCAGTTCCAACCATGAGTAAACCCATACTGATACCAGCAGCCTCACCAGCAACAGCACTATCAGTGTAGAGAACGTTCTTTATTTCCTCATAAATATCCTCATCTGCAGTTCCTAATGACGCCAATCCAAGACCTAAACATGCACCGTGTTGTATAACCTGCCCACACGAAGCTTGTGTTAAATATAACCAGGGGTTATTTCTTGTTCTACCAAAAGAACATCATAAGCATTATTTATGAGCACCTCAACAGTGGTACTGCGCAGGCTATCACGAAGAAATTGTTTGATGCCCTCTCCATGGTTAGCATGAATAAGACCAAGGGCATAGAGAGCACCGCCTTCTGAATATGGACTACCACCACCTCCAGTCCCACCCTGAGGTAAGTAGGGTGCCATCAGTGACCTTCCTTGCTGCAAATGGCCTCTATGGATAACACCAAGACCAGCAGTTGCACTAAACTTGGCCCAATTAGTAGCTCTGCTCAACCAATCCTATGATTTTCAAGGTGCAATATTCTTAAGGATGGGAAGCAATCAAAATGTATGGGAAAACACAAGGAGAGGGGATAAGGAGAAAATTAGCTATAATAACGAACCAAATTTTCCCTGAGGAAAGTATCCACAGTTGTTCCAGCATGCATAATTGCATTGGCATAAATTGTAGCACTGTGACAGACACTATTCCTCATCTCCACAGACTGCTTTATTGTCTTTAGAATAAGCAGGTCAGATCTAAATGCAGATTACAGAGAAAAACAGAATAAGAACAAACAGCAATAATTCAGTGAGACTAAAACCAAACACAAAATGAAGATATAATATAATATGACCACAGAAACTGCCTCACTTGTTATGACTGTAAAGGAACTGCAGAGTCAACTGTATTGAAGTTTCTCCAGACAGAATTCCCTTTATTTTGTTTAACCTCTCAGCGTACAGGGTTTCAATTGGATCCTCCGGCACATCAACAGTAGGAGCAGAATCACCATCTGTCATTTGAACATCATCCTGTCCACTCGCACTAGCATTTTGAGTAGAACCTGTGTCGCTGGGTTTTGGCTGTGCAGCATCTGAAGGCTGAGACTTAGGTGGTGATAGGCGATCTCTAACATTTAGAAGAAAAGCTTGGTGCTCATTCTCTACCAAATCAAAAGCAATTTGAAATGCCAAAAGAGCATCATCTTTGTTTTCAGAACGTAAAAGCTTCTCTAATATGCTTGCAACACCCTCTGGCTCATCCAAGAACATAAGACATTGACAAATGCTAAGATAATCTGGTGAAGGAAGCTTTTGAAACACTTTAACAAGGAGACGAAGAACCTGAACAACAAGAACAAGGATCAATGTCACTCTTCTGTCAGAAAAACTATGGTTAAAACGTATTATTCACATTTTTATAAGTTGCAAGTCATGCCACAAACCAACTAGTCGTCAAAGAACACATTTGATCCACTCAACATTTTTTTCAGTTCAGTTTCAAGTACGATTCATCAGATCTTCCTCTTGACCATATAAATTCAGGCAGCAGCAAAATATTCATCCCATTTGAGTATACAATTCATAAAGAAGTAAAATTCCAACTAAGAATCAAGCCCAGAGAGATATTTCAAAGATAATTAAAACCATAAATCATCTCAATGAAAGACAACCCTCCAACTTCACCAGATACAGAGAGTGGTTAAAACTTAACACAAGCAGAAAATTTTCAAATCCCTTACCTCTTGTCTGTATTCCCTAAGGTTAACAAAGGAATGAGAGACATAAATGCAATATGATAGAGTTCCTTGAACATTGTCACTCCTTGTAATTGCCTCCTCTAGTTTATCTAATCTCCTGCATTCAATTGCAGTTCCCATAGCTTGCTGGTATTTTCCATCCACGATACACCTAAATTAGATAAAGCAACAAAAAGTGAGGGATTCCCAAGAGTTAAGATACATTTGGTTACAGAAACCAGAAGAATGATTATGGCTCACATACTTATCCAACAGTCTCTCCACAATGGCTTCCAACCTTGGGTCCACTTTGATAGATTCATCACTTGAATCTGCTGCCTTTGACTTTAGACTAGCATATTCATCTATGGCCTTGGCTGAAGATAGACGAAAATAAACAAAATATTCATTGGAACTTAGCATGGCATGATTAACCCTTGTTAGTTATATTCACAGACAACACTTCATATGTTGCCTGCCGAGGGCCATACAGTTGTCTTATAAAAACAAAACAGATAATAACTCTCACCAAGAAGCGTGTGAACGTAGTCAGAATCCTCTGAAACATCAAAAAGAGGACCAGCTCCAAGGGCATAAGATAACGAGTCATTAAGTTCACCCAAGTAATAAAAGACCTGAAGATTAGGGAGTGATGCATACTTAGATCATTAAGATAGACCATGAAGCTGACTTCAGTATCTAGGAATGAAATTTTCCAGAACAGAGAAAACATGTCCTCTGGCGACTGCTTTAAAAATTGAGTAAGATAAAAAAGAGATATGAAAGCCTATACTTTTTTCTACATCTCAAATATTTTGAAAAATTATCCATTACAATGAAAACGATTATGCAAGACAAAATGGTGTCATATTAATTATCAATAAGAAGCTGGTTCAAAATGATAACAGATGACAGATACCTTTGACACCAGAAGAGCAGCAAGTTGCCTTTGATGTTGATCAAACTCCTCATCTTCATGCAAACTCTCTCTGTTCAACACGCATAGCAAAACAAACAGTTAAATCCTTTACATTCCCACTTCTAACCAAGCACACCAAACATTTAATTCAAGCAAACAACAGCAAACCAAACAATCAGATCATCAAGCAAAATAAGAACCATAAGCATCAATAACAAAGTCTACAAATTGCAGCACCAAGAAGATGCAGCTAAAACCATTCCACTTCAAAGAGAGACCAAGCTTTCAGGACCACATTGAATCATGGATTTTATCACTATATATGGAAAGTGCGACCAATAAAGTATACCCCTTTGGCTACTAAACCACAATTAAAATATAACACAACTGAATCAACAGTTCTTTTTTCTTCTTTCTTGGTCAATACACTCAGTGAAACTAAAAGCGCTCAGCAATTGAAACCATATTACTTTCGTGTAAACAAAAATCACACACAAAACCCAAATCCAAATACTCAAAAACCAGAGATCGAAGGGGTAAAGGAGAATGCGCACATCTTTGGGAGACTAGTGGAGATCTCGGGCCAGAAGGTGTCGACCAAGTTGTTGAGGTTGGAGAGCGCGTGAAGCTTGAGCGAGAGATGGGACTCGTTGAGCATCGCCAGCATCCCACCTGCGGAACTCACCAAAGTCGTAGCCATGGTTGCGCGCAGAGAAACGGAATTGACGAAGAATTCCAACAGCTAGGGTTAGGGTTTGAGTTTGGTACTAAACGGAACGAGCGATCTGAGAGAGTTGCAGAAGCAATTGAGACAGGGTTTGGGTTTGGGTTGTTTTGGGAGTGAAATTGAAATGTGTTTATTAGGAGAATCTTCAATTCTTATTCAACACGAAATGGATCAATTTGTCAATTTCTTTAAAATTTCAAATCCTTTTTTTTTCTTTTTTTTCTTTTTATTAAAACACTCATAATTAGTTAATTTCAGTAGATGAGATTAAAATTTGAAAAAGGTCGTAATATACATTTATCATAATTTACTGACAAATATTGTACCACCGTATAAATATTTTAAAATTCATTTGTACATATTGTAATATCTTAAAACATAAAAAATTAATGAGAAGAAAATTAAGAAATAAGCTATTTTAGAAAGTTTAAACTAATATATAAAAATAGTTTATACCCAACACGTATAATATCATTTAACAGACATTTTTATTGTTTTTATAATATGGATATATTTACAAATACATATTATAAAACACAAAACATAAATTTAAAAATATGTAATCAAAAAGTATAACTTTGAACATAAAATATATAAAGTACCTTTTGTTAGAGATTCTTTGATGTATTGAGTCTGTTATATAAAAACCAATTTAGTCGTTATTGAAATTCCTATTTAAAATATAGAAAAAAGTATTTACTTTAATTATAAATGCCTGAAAAAATCAACTCAGGCATAACGATGCCTATTATTTAATCTCCACTTTTATGACAAAAGAAAAAGATTAATAATTCTCTTTAAACTTATAAAAAAACTACCATTTTAAATGTAAATATAGTATACTTCTTAGAGAACAAATTGTTTGTCAAATTGAGATTCAATAAAGAAAAAAAAATGTTCATTTTTTATTATATTTGGTTAACAAAAATAAACATTTACCACCTACACTAAAAAATTTAACAAAACAAATTGAATTTAAATAAAGGGATGGGTGGATGAAAAAATTGTTCAGTTGGAACGATAATAATAATAAATTATAAGAAACAAAATATTTATTCAACATAATTACTATTAATTTTAAAATAATTTACTACAAACATTAAGTGCATTATGAGGAATGAAATTGAAACAAGCAATGAAAACCATTGATTATGAAACCTCCAAATAATAGGGGTCCACACATGCATGTGTCTTCCACCATTTTCTCCCTTACCTGAACAAAACATCCTTTGAAATCTTCTTCCTTCAACATTTCGCTTCTTTCGTTGGAGGATTCCTCCTCCATGACCTCCTCAAATGCAATGTGATCAACTCCCCTTAAACCCTTTTGGGAATCTCCATTATCATCGTACCCAATCTTCTTTTTCTTCATATGATTTGAGAAAAATATATTACATATGGGGAAGCATGAATTGGGTTTTGGAGGTCCCTTCTTTTATGATTTTCTCTTTATTTTTTCTTTCCTTGTTATCTCAACTAGGTGTCAAGATGCAGAGGTAATGGAAATTTTAAAGAACACAATCGATGTTCCTGTTAGTTTCGAATGGATAGGTCAGGATATATGCAGATGGAGACATGTTGTGTGCGATGCATCAAAACGTGTGAAAGCTATTCAAATTGGGAATCAAAACCTCCAGGGGACTCTTCCCAAGGAGCTCGTGATGTTAACAACATTAATACGTTTTGAGTGTCAAGGCAATAATCTTACAGGGTCATTCCCGTACCTCTCAAAATCCTTGCAGAGGTTGATAATCCATGATAACAACTTTAACTTTTTTCCCGAAGATTTCTTCAAGGGCATGCGTAGCTTGCAAGAGGTGAGAATTGATGACAATCCATTTTCTCAATGGAATATTCCTAACACTCTCAAAGACTGTGTTGCACTCCAAACTTTTAGTGCTCAGAGTACTGGCCTTACCGGGACAATCCCAGACTTCTTTGGTAGAGATGGTCCCTTTGCAGGTTTGGTTTTCTTAGCTTTATCTGATAATTTCCTAGAAGGTGCGTTACCTGCAAGCCTCTCAGGTAGTTCAATAGAGAATCTTTTGGTCAATGGACAACATAGCAACTCTAAACTCAATGGCACCCTTGGTGTGTTACGCAAAATGAAATCATTGAAACAAATTTGGGCTAATGGGAATTCCTTCACTGGTCCTATACCAACTTTGTCACAGCATGATCAACTTTATGATGTGAACTTAAGGGACAACCAATTGACTGGGATTGTTCCACCTTCTCTGGTTGCTCTACCAAGTCTGAAGTTTGTAAACTTAACAAATAACCTTCTTCAAGGATCCCCTCCTATGTTCAAAATTGGGGTAGGAGTTGACAATAATATGGATAGGGGGAGAAACCAGTATTGCACAAATGTGGCAGGGCAACCATGTAGTCCCCTTGTAAATGTTTTACTATCTATTGTCGAACCTTTGGGTTATCCTGTAAAATTTGCTCAAAGTTGGCAGGGTAATGATCCTTGTGCTAATAAATGGTTAGGTGTAATTTGTTCAGGGGGAAATATTTCAGTTATCAACTTTCAAAACATGGGTTTGTCTGGCACTATTTGTCCATGTTTTGCCAGCCTTACATCAGTGACAAAAATATTTCTTGCTAACAATAATCTCACAGGTACTATACCAGATGAACTTACTAGTTTGCCTAGTTTGCAAGAGTTAGATGTTTCGAATAATCATATATATGGCAAAGTGCCATCATTTCGCAAAGATGTGATTCTTAAATATGAAGGGAATCCAGATATTGGAAAGAATAAACAAACTAAGCCAGATATTGAAGGCAATGAAAATAATAACAACATTGGAGTAATTGTTGGAATTACGGTGGTAGTTGTTGTTTTACTTGTTGTTGGAGTTTTGATACTTGTTAAGTTTATGAGAAAAGGAAAATATACAAGTAAACTTCAAAACCTATTCACAAATATGATGCCTTCTTATTATGAGGATGTAAATGCTGCAAAGATAAGTGGTAAAGGTCATGGGGAAGGAAATGTTAGCTCTTTATTAAGTCCCGCACATAGTGTTTATCAAGGAGAAGCCAATAATATGTTGATTCCAATTCAAATTTTAAGAGAAGTAACCAACAATTTTAGTGAGGAAAACATAATAGGAAAAGGGGGATTTGGCACTGTATACAGAGGAGAATTACATGACGGGACAAAGATTGCAGTAAAAAGGATGCAATCAACGGGATTTGTGGATCAAAAAGGGTTGAGTGAGTTCACATCTGAAATTACTGTGCTCACAAAGGTTCGACACAAAAATTTGGTTGCACTCTTGGGGTTTTGTTTGGATGGTAGTGAGAGATTGCTTGTGTATGAGTGCATGTCTCAAGGTGCTCTCAGTAAACACCTAATCAATTGGAAAGAAGAAGGGCTACAACCACTTGAATGGAAGACAAGACTTAATATTGCCTTGGATGTTGCTAGAGGTGTTGAATATCTTCATGGTTTGGCACAACAAATTTTTATTCATAGGGATCTCAAACCGTCTAACATTTTGCTTGGAGATGATATGCGCGCTAAAGTATCAGATTTTGGATTGGTTCGACTTGCTCCTGAAGGGAAAACCTCATTTCAAACTAGATTGGCAGGAACTTTTGGGTACATGGCACCGGAGTATGCAGGTATATTCACATTTAAACTTTTTATTATAAAAAGTTTTGATTCTTCTATAGCAATTTGGATAATATTTTTTTCATGTTTGTTAAATCTAACTTTGTTTCTCGTGCATCAAAATGCAATTAACATGTATTTAAAATTGCAACAACCAAAATAGTATTTGCATAATCATCTTTAGCCAATTTGCATTAGATGTAAATAATTTTTGAAATTTTAGTTTACTGTAAAATAATCTTACTGCAAGCACTGTTTATCAAAATAAATGTTACGATTGTCCTTTATTACTTACATTGCTTACAAGTGATTACTACACTGCAAATCTTATAAAAGAAAAAAGTCAATTGTCTTGAGAATTTGTTTTTGTTATTTCTTATGTAAATTTTCAATGCACTAACATGAGAATATCTTGCATAATTGGACAGCTACTGGACGACTTACAACAAAGGTTGACGTGTATAGTTTTGGAGTGATTCTTATGGAGATGATAACAGGAAGGAAAGCACTTGATGATAGTTTACCAGAAGATAACATCCATCTTGTTACGTGGTTCCGCAAGATGCTAACAAACAAAGATTCATTCCTAAAAATCATTGACCCAACAATCGAAGTTAACGAGGAAACATTAGTTAGTGTTACCACTGTTGCAGAGTTAGCCGGGCATTGCTGCGCAAGGGAGCCTTATCAACGTCCTGATATGAGTCATGTAGTGAATGTGTTGTCACCTCTTATTCAAGCGTGGAAGCCTTTAGAAACAAATGTTGATGAAATATATGGAATTGATTTTGATATGACATTACCAGAAGCACTCAAAAGGTGGAAACATTTTGAGGAAAATAGCAACACCTTTGACTTAACTTCATCATCACATCTTAATGGTAGCAACACAAAATCAATTCCACAAACTCACCATCTTGCAATCCCTCTTATACACAATGATGATAAATAAACTTTAAATGTAATTACTTACCTTCTCTAACATATTATCTTTTTCTCCCACTCCCTGTCATTATTACATCCCTCAAAAAATTAGGTGGGATAAATATAGTTTTTTTCAAAAAGAAAAAAAATCTAACTATTTTAAAACTCTTATTACTCTCCACTAAAGATGCATAAATACTATTTCTCTAATACATGATTTTTTTCCTGTCTATTTTTAACAAGTTAAAATTCAATGTCTATAATAAAAAATTAAAGTATTTTACACTATGAAAAAAAATATTACATTATAGGTAGATTTCTCTTTTTATGGATAATGAAGAAGAGAGATCCATAGATATACAAACGTACATTTGTTTCAAAAATAAGTAATTTTTGTCGAATATTAATAAGTCACTTTATTGCTCACAACATGTAGTTCAGGTATGTAATCGCCATTAATTAATATATTTTAATAAAATTTACTGTTACATATAGCTTAGTTTTTTTTTTTATAATAATTGAATAATATATTAACTCTAAACAAAAATTTTGTGATTTAAGTCAAGTAGATAATTAAATCTGCAGCTCACATTTATAGGAATTAAATACACATTTGCAAAACCATTATGACTAGGAGTGAATTAAAGCCCAGTAAATATTATTATACTTTTTTTGAAATAAAAAGATAATAAGAATTTAAGATTTTATGATAAATAAACATAATATAAAATAAACTATAATATTTTCCAATTATTTAGTGAAAACATACTGAAATAGGAAAAAGGTAAATAGTGAGAATAATAGTATTTTAAGGTGTAACATAAAAAAGGTTACGTGAAGAAATGTTTATCTAACTTTGTCCTGTGAGGAGAACACGTAAGAGGGAATAAATTGAAACATGCCTAATTTATATATAAGTTAAATTTTTATTTTTATTTATAAATATTTATTAAATAGTATGTGTAGGTAATTATTTCAAACCATGGAAAAAGAAACAAGAAAACTACATACGATAAATTATATATATAACTTTTTTTCTCATGAGTTGAAACAAACTTATTCGAAATATAATCATGTAAAAAAATAAGTGTCTTTCCTGCTTTATATATGTTGAATGGTCATATTGTTTGATATAAGTGAATTATCAATAATAATTTTTAATAGAGTAATTTGATTGATCACGTGTTAATTTATCTTTATCTTTTTAGTAACATACCATCACAATACATGTGATGTTTATATTTTTCAATGAAAAAAATTAATATGAACAATTTGGATAAATATTTTTCCGTATGTATATCATACTTTACAAACAACAAACACATAATTTGTAAAAATAAATACTTATTTCCTAATTCAAGAAAGCTCATAACTTGTTTTTTTACTATAATATACGTGGATTGTTTTTGTTATTTTTTGTTGTTTAAAAACAAACAAACAACTTTTTTTATGATTATTTTCTAGAAAAAATAGAGTTCAATTACATATATATTTATCTAAAATGACATATTTTTATATTAAAATCAAATTAATTAGCTTTAATTATTATTTTAAACACATCAATAATTTTGGAGTTTGGTCAACATTTATTAAAACATATAGTTGCTACAAATCTATATTTTAAGAATATAGTTATTGAAAGTTGGAAGTTGAGATAGCAAAATTTAAGTATATTAATAAATAAAGATAAATGCAATTGATTTATTAAGAGGTTAATTTATATTTAAATATATATGTAATATTTAAATGAGATATTGAGTCCTATGAGAGGGTGTAATAGAGATATATAAAAAAACATGAGATATCAACAATTCATATAATTGATTATCACATCACACTTTCAATCTAAACCTTAATAGAATGAGTTTGTAAATTTTATTTCATATGTTACTAAAATTTATCATTTCATGTGTTAAGAAAACTTTCAATACAATGACAATGTATATATCATACTCGTTTGAACCATAATTAAGATGAATAATTAACTCTAATGTCACATTTCAATCCTTCCATATAATATAAATTCAGTTTGTGAGTTTTTTTCTTACATATTTCTCAACTTTATGATTTGTATTTAATTAAGATTCAAACTAACACTTAGAATTTTAAAAAATATATATAAATAATGATATTTTTTATATTTAAAAAATCATTGTCAAAGTAATCCACAAGTTCAATGTTTTAGATCTTGATCAAATAAGAGTTAATACATTTTTGGTAAACAAATTGATTTTATTGTATATTTTATAAACTCAAACAAATATAGGTGGTTGACGATATCAACAAACATAATTTATATAACATTTTCATTCCACAATTTTAACTATAACACAACTAGATTATAATTTGACTTGTAAAGTTTGAAACTCAATACCTTAAAATATTGTTCATTTCTAACTATATGTTTTGATCTTAAAACATTGCTCATTTGTAACTATATGTTTTTCTGAATCAGATTTCATATCAATTTTAATATAAAATATGTTTTCTGTGACAATTTTTTAGCTATTAAGAGACTAATGAGTCTTAAAAATAATAAATAATTCACATTATCATTAAATTATTTCCTTATATAAATATTTACTTAAATAGCATCTTATTTGATAAAATTTAACTTCAAATATTAACAGTGATTTAAATGGACTAAAAAAGGAAATAACATAAATTTCTAACCATATCAGTTAAAAGATATCCTGTATGTGAATTATATAAAAAAAATCAAAATTTAAATGATATCATTATTACATAAACATGATAAAAAATCAATTTGTAAATAATATGGAATTTCTCCTAAATCTCCTTAATTAAAATTGATTACTGGATATCACATAACTCAATTAAGCCATTATAAAACTAACAAGTAAAGTTATCATAAACAATTAAATTATAGTAAAGTAATATTTACTGTAATAAAAGAACAAAAGAAATACTATTCCTTATAAGAAAAATCATACAAAATATCAGTTATAAAGAATAACATATATTTCATTGGCAATTATTTTTATTGATAACAATAATTGTTTTCTATAAGTTAACACAGGAGATTCCAATAATTTATAATTATAAAAAGTTGAAAATCATATTTTCTTCTGTTGTATTATCCCTACTTTTTTTTTATATTGTGCAACCATACACTATTAATGAACACATTAGATTTTCAGAAATAATTTTAATTTTTTATCGCTGTATAGATTTTGAAAATTTGTTTTAATTCGGTTTATAAGGCTTGAGAATTTCGATTGATTATTATTTTTTGTTCTTCAAATATTTGCAAGGTTGTTCCAATTTTCAACAGCTTCTACATTATACTCATGTCCATATTGCAACAGTATAAAAGTAATAAACAGATGATTAAGGCAATGATTTAACCTCTCAAATTCAAATATACTCTCACACAATGCTTCATTTCTAATAAATATATATTGGTTCGCTTTCTCCAATAATAGTTTATTTCTGTTAATACTGAAATTGAGAATAAGGAGAAGGAGGAGGAAATGATTGTTAGAAATTTTCTTATTTTTTGACATATAAATTTTTTTATTTTAATCAGAATGAAATGATATAAAGAGGATCATAGTTAAGTTTTTTTTTTGTTCAGTAAAATTAAAATTCAATCACAATCCACATTGCTGTCCCAAACGCTAACCCCTTCTCCCTTCTTTCTTCTCTCTTCTCTGAAAACCCTAAATTTGTCTCAATTTGCATTTTGTCCATGGAAGCGTGATTCTCTCTTAAACCCTCCCTCTCGATTCATTCACGCGCCTCGAATCTCACGCTTCCACCTTCGTCCAAATGTCTCTTCCACCCATAGAGTGTATATACGTAACAGAGGAGTGTGTTCGCGAATGGAGGAGTGGCAACCCTGCCCTCAAGGTCTCCCAAGCTGTCCCCATGCTTCGCTTCCTCTACGAGCTCTGTTGGACTATGGTACTCATTAATTAATCATAATTTTTGTTGGTTCTTTGTTATCTTGTTTTGGGTTTAAATTGGAATTTTGAAATTTGGGTGGCGACTTGGATGCTCCAATTGTTTCATTTTAGGATAATTGACTGATTTCTTGTTCTGGGTTGCTATCAGATTAGGGGTGAACTGCCGTTTCCCAAGTGTAAAGTTGCGTTGGATTCTGTCATATTTATAGAACAAGCTTCCAATGACGAAATAGCTTCGAATTTTGCTGATATAGTGACCCAGATGGCTCAGGATGTGAGTTATGCTGCTGCTTGCTCTTGTGTTATTGATGATTGTTAGTCTTTTTTTTTTTATCTTTTTTTTTTTTCTTTTTTTTTTTTTTTTTATCTTTTTTTTTTTTCCTTCTAGTTTTGTGTCATAGCTTCTATTCTCTCTCTGGCCCACACATACAATCACCCTTTTCTTTTCCGTATCAATCAACTAAGAGTATATTAGCCAAGAAACATGGAAAAATCTGAATAGTAGCTGTGACATGAGCAACACTAAATCTGCAGGACACTTCCAATGTTTTTTGTTTTATAATTATGTATTAAACTTTTTATACGTATAAGATTGAATGCCGTAATAACTAAGAAGCATAGACCCTTTTAAACAGTAGCAGTTTTAGTTCATAACTATGTTTGGCACTTGTATTGCTTATATGTTGCTTGAATACGTCAAATACTCGTTGGTTGCATTTTATAAGCTTTTTCTAAGATATATTTTAACTTTTCTGTCAGTAAGATTGAATAGCATGATTGCTACGAAGCATGGACCCAAGGTTTCATTGTGTGATCCTTGATATTGTGGACAAATGTGACTGAAGTCTGGTCACCAAGATCCCCAAATGTGAATGAATTTTTTTTAACTGCGGTGATGGAGATCTCCAAAACCTTGATGTTGTGGCCACCGTTTTCAGTCACATGCCCTTTTTAAAAACGTTACGTGAACACTTTCAGACAGTAGCTGTGTTGTGTTGGACTTTTTAAATGCTTTAGTTGTACTTTTATACGTTTTTTCCTTTTATTTTTATTTAAACTTTTGTGTCAGTAACACTGAATGCTGTAATAATTAGATAACTGTTAGCATTTTATTATGTTTACTATGTCTGGTTCTATTTTAAAATATAAATTCTATTGTGGTTAAAAATATTCTTTTTTATGCTAAATTTACATTGGTTAATAGACTATTATACTTGCATTGTACAATATAGTTTTTTAAATTTGCCCCATTATTTGGTCCATGTTGCATCTGTGTCATGTGTTGTATTTGTGGTTCCTATAGAAGTTAGGTGGTTATATACAAAAATTGGTGTCATAGGTTATTTGTAGCCCAAATTACCTATCAAATTCAAAGGGAAGTTTTATAGTATCGCTATACAACCAGTTAAATTATGATAGTAAACGATCGATTTAAAGGAACAATAAGAGAAAGGTGAGGGTTGTAGAAATTAAAATGTTAAATGGATTTGTGGCTTCTCAAAAAGGGGCATAATATTTGAATGACTCTATACAAAAGAGATATCGGCATGTCATGTATGGAGGAAAGATGATAGAAACTTGGTTATGATGGTTTGACCGTATGCAAAGTAGGTCACTGGTTAGGATTGTAGAGTGCTTCGTTTTTGGATTTTTGAAATGGTGTAGAAGGAGACTAGGAATAACAATGGAAGAATTATTGAACAGGGGATCTCATGGTGAATGCTATTTGTAAGAATTTGGTTTTCATCTGTGTCCAATGATGTAGTATAATTTGTGTAGTTGACTTCCCTTAATGGGATCAGGCTGTTGTTGTTGTTGTTGTTGTCATCTTATGTTTACTATGCCTTATTTTCATTTTTAAAACCTTAATTCATAATTGTGTCAGGGAAAGTAACCAACTCTCAATGAAAAAAATTTCCTTGAAAATACCAACTCTGATAATGAAATCACTGTTGTCAAATGTCTAAGATAGTAAGATATATTACTTGCGATTTTGAATGTTTGGTTGTGGCAATGACTTTTCTTAATTTTGATTAATGCCTTTGATTTTGAATGTTTGTAAATATATGAGCTCTTTATATGTGTTATTTTTGTGTCATTTGTCACTGGGGGGGGACATTGAATACTGTTTCAATTCCTAGTGACGAAAGATGTATAACTGTATTGTTTGTAGTAAGCCCACTTACTGTAATTATGTTCTCCTGTCTCCTCGGTTACAGCATACAATGCCTGGAGATTCCCGTTCTCGTCTCATCAAGCTGGTCAGTATTTGATTATGCATACTTCATTTGATGGAAATCTTAATTTGTAAATCTTCATCTTTTTGGAGTAATCATTATGGTTTTCTTTATAATTTATTATTGATTTTAAAATTTTCATTTTTTCAGGCAAGATGGCTTGTGGAATCTGAAATGGTTCCAGTTAGGCTACTTCAAGAACGTTGTGAGGTTGGCTCCACCCATCATCTGTTTTTCTTATTTCCTTTTGTGGCTTCTGTTTAGTTTGTGAGAAGCTGAGCATAGGCAGAATATTTAATGCATTAGTAACATAATTTTCTTGCATTTGCAAAATATTATTTATATGTCGTGCATTTGTAGGAAGAATTCTTGGGGGAGGCTGAATTAATCAAAATTAAGGCTCAGGAGTTGAAGGGTAAAGAGGTGAGCTATTGACTTCTTTATATGAATGCTATAATACCAGGGACTTCTGTTTCTTTCCTTCTATTATTCCTATTTATTCTGTTTTCTTTTTATTCTTAGACACTAGTAGAAATTTAGTTTTAAAAGATGGGAAAATGATACTTTTGGCCAAAGGGAAAGTTGGAAGCTGTTAATCTTCACAAAAAGTAGAGGAGGTTAGCAATCTAATATGTATGTGATAGAAAAAAAGTGTTATAATCAATAAAGCATCCTTTAAAAAACGTCAAAGGAAAAAATGATAGCAAAAAAGAAAGAATTCTGCATGACAAAGCAGGTACATCTGTAGTCACACACTCTTGAACAATCATGGGTAGAAAGCATGAGAGATGCTAAAAATGTGATCCTATGGCAACAGTCCCAGATGTATTGTTTCAAACACTAGCCAAGCTATACACGGAATATTATCAACTGTTTGTTGTCTTGGAAATTTGCCAATCTTTCTTTTCAATAGAGCAAATAACTACCCAATAGGAACTTCTATGTAGTAGGACAAACCCATTATTAAGAACCCCAAAAGATTATTCTAAGGGAATTTAGCTGACTTGTATTTCATAATTATGAAGTCCTTGGTCTGTATAATGTAATTAACATGTCAATTATCTGCACATCTATAAATTCTCATAAAACAGCTGAGTAGAGCAAAAAGGAAAAGCCATAAACACAACTGGTACATACAGGTGCAAGTAGGGCATCTAATTGCAAAAAATGCACTGACATAGTTGATCTAAATCTTATTTGTATTTGTACTTTTTGTTGCTTGCATCAGACATCAATAATTATGTTTCAGCTTGAATTTAAATTCAATTCTTATATGTATTTGATTTATTTGTGCTGTTGATTTCAGGTCAGAGTTAATACCCGACTTCTCTATCAGCAAACCAAATTCAACCTTCTCAGAGAAGAGAGTGAGGGCTATGCAAAGCTGGTAAATCATAGTCACCTATTTCTGGAAGTTTTAGGATATTTTGTATAAATTATTGATCACTTGTTACAGCCATTGTGATTTGGCTGAAGATCATCTCATCTTCAACAATTGTTTTAGTTGCATGAATCTTTTTTATACTTGTCACGTTGATCCAGTTAGATGCTTTTGTATGTTTTATTATTAATTGTGTAGGTGACTCTTCTTTGCCGGGACTCTGAAGCACCTACTCAAAAATCATCCGCAGCAACCATTGGCATTATTAAGGTTTTGATGATTTTAAGTACCATGATTACTCCTGTATCGTTTTCCTTCCATAATGATGATCATGGTACTGATTTAGATTACTTCTGCAGTCATTAATTGGCCATTTTGATTTGGATCCAAATCGTGTTTTTGATATTGTAAGTTGTATGTTTTTAGTTGATTTATTTATTTATTTATTAATTCACATTCCTATCTATGTTTCATTTCATGTTTTTATCTAGGTACTGATGTATATTTTGCTCAGGTCCTAGAGTGTTTTGAACTGCAGCCTGATGATGATGTGTTTATAGAGTTGATTCCTATATTTCCAAAGGTGGACAACATAAAATCCTAGGTGATTCCTATATTTAGTTTGTGAAATTTAAGGGACAATTTTTTGTATGATGTTTTTTTCTCTTTTATGCAGTCTCATGCGTCACAGATTCTTGGGTTTAAATTTCAATATTATCAACGGATGGAAGTTGGCAGTTCTGTTCCATTTGGGCTATATAGACTCACAGCCTTGCTGGTGAAGCAAGATTTTATTGATCTTGATAGCATGTAAGATGTGTTAATGCACTGCTTAAAAATCACATATAGCATTATTGTATAAAAGTAAACATTAACAGTAATTCAATACTGAATCAATTTTTTCCTCCATGACTTTAAGAGGTGGTGGCTGCATTCCAATTTATTTGCAGTTCCATTCTTGTGATCTCGTAATTGATAAATGATCATTACTGCTCCTTAATGTGTTGTTCCATTAATTTTTCTGCAAAAATGTTGATGTATAGAATGTATGCACCATATAATCATGCCAAAGTCTAAGTAAGTGGTAAGTTGTAGTTGGTTGGTTGGAATGTCAAGACTATCTCTCAAACTGCTAATATTGGTTGGTTGGGATCTTTTAGAGCATTAAGTTTTCTTATAGCATTTAAGTTTTTAAGTTTATTTGGTTATTTTCTCTATCTCAAAAATAAAGAATACATTTGCTTGCCTAGCTGTTGTGATTGTTTGATACTTTCTCAGTTCATGCATACTGTTACAGTTTATAATTCAGGTTGGTATTTCTTTTGTTTAGAAATGGAGATTCTTGTATTTTGATATTTAGGAATGGGAGAACTAAGCATGTTGTTTGGGAACTAAGTCATACTTTAATTAGGCTTATTTGTTTGAATTACCTCTATTCTACTGTGATTATGCAATTAACATCTGGACCAGAGTTATATCATGTAATGTTTTAGAATTTTCTAACTATCATTTTGATTACAGATACGCTCATCTACTTCCCAGAGATGATGAGGCATTTGAGCATTACAATACTTTCTCTTCCAAGCGACTTGATGAGGTATTCATGCTTTTATTGAATACATGGTTAACTTAATTTACTTGAAACTTTTTAATGTTATTTAGGGATGCAAAATGTTTCTTTTTAGGTAGGAAGAAAGAAAATAAGTATGTCTGGTCAAGAGTAAGAAATTTGTTCTATAGGGAAAATGGTAGGGAAATGAGCCAAAATGTCTCAAGATTTCAAAGAGGCTGTCTAGTTTCCTCTATGCTTCTGATTCCTAACACTATTTTTCTGTGTTGCTTCATCTTAATTAAACTACTTGGGTTGGTATGTGAAGAAAATTAGTTTCACAAGCATGTTTCAGCATCTAGTTTTAATTTCGTTGCTTGAATTGAAACATGTCAGTGTTAGTGTGGAGTGTTGATCTTGCATAAAATATACATGGCATTTTTTTCTAATCCTATATCATCTGTCGTTTTCTTATATAGTTTTGACTAGATTGATTTTTAAAAGGTTGTCAATGTTAACTACAGGCTAATAAAATTGGAAGAATAAACCTTGCTGCAACCGGAAAAGATCTAATGGATGATGAGAAACAGGGGGATGTCAGTATAGATCTCTTTACTGCCTTAGACCTTGAAACAGAAGCTACTGAAGAGCGAAAAACTGAGCTCCAAACCAGTCAGACTTTGGGCTTGCTTACTGGCTTTCTTTCGGTGGATGACTGGTATGCTTGATTTATATATCTTCTATAGCGTGTGACGGCAAAGACTCTTATTATTAAAAGCTATCTCGTTTTTTCTCTTTTGACTTGCTTTGTTTATTGATGTCTTCACAATGGATAAACTTCCAACTTCTATAATAGTGATTAATGATAAACTGCTTTGTATGGAATGCAAAAACATACTGAATATATTATTCTATTTGGACAATGAAAATAATGGAATTTTTTATGATGGAAATTGGTTCCATTGTGGTGGAGATATTTATCATTCTTCCATAAAATCACCTATTTATCAGTATGTTTTCTTACATGGTGACTTTGTCAGCATCATGTACAGTCATTGAGATATATGACAGCTCTCAGATTTCATGGCTTTTGCTGATGTTTTGATTCCTCTAGTCCAAATATATTGATTTATGGCTCAAATACTTCTTTATTTTTTGTTCATTATATTTGTGTTTACAGAATTGCTTCTGACAAATATATTTTTGAATTTTCTGCCTTTCCCCCCATAGGTATCATGCACATCTATTATTTGAACGCCTTTCACCACTCAATGCTGTGGAACATATTCAAATATGTGACAGTTTGTTTAGGTAAAGCTGATACTATTTCTCTCTCCCTTTCACTTGACATTAGCGCACAACTTTTATTTGGGTGCATTTTGGATTTGTGTTTCCCATTTCGGTTGAAGGTATTTCTTAGAAAGTAAACTTTAAGTCTAACTTAACTTCACAAAAACGGCTTGTAAGTGAGCTTTGCATTCTCTTATATAGTATAATTGGACCTTATCTGCAGTTCATGTGAGTCTCTGACACTGACACATCTCCTCATGCCTAGGACTGGACATCTCAAATGTGAAACTAGTTATTTGTCAATTGCTGTCCAACATTTTCTTGTATGGGTTTTGATACCATCTTATTAATGGAATTTAAGCCTAATTTAACCTTAAAAACTGGCTTGGAAGGTGAGGTTTACACTCATTTATATATTATGAACTCATATGAGGATGTTATTTTAAATAGATTTGAGTTCTAAAAGAGGGTCGAAAGAAACAAAGCTATATATCCCAAAATCGCAGCTTTGCTGTCTAATGCCTCTGCATATTAGAAACTTAAACTACGTTGTCAAAATTGTGATCCTACTTAGGATCAAAAGTGTAGAAGAAACAGAATTTGTGGGATCATAACATGGATAGAAAAATGATACTAAGTACAAAATTATACTCAGAACACACACGTATGGATATAAAGGAATATACAAGAAATTAACCATTAAATCTCAACCAACACTTAAATGTTGTGCATAAGATTGTCCAGTATAAGTCCAAGCTTAAAAGATGATTGATTAAATCTCCAAGCTAATGGGGTACCAAATGTCACAAATAGCTTTCCATTTTTGGCATAGAAATCACTAGAGTTTCAATGGAAAGTGAGAGAATAACGGATAATGATACGACTTTGGAGTAGGAAAAGAACCACAACATAGGCATGGCCTTGTGGGAAATCCACAACCTAAACCCGAGAGAGGACACACAAATGCGAGAGAAGGGAGAGAAGTCTGGTGTAAGTTGAGTGACGGAAAATGAGAATTGTGTAAAGTGATGAAAGATGAATTTTTAGGGGAGACCTTTTTTGCTTTTATTCCTGCATTGAGTCACGCGATCCAGATCTGACCTGCCAAACAGCATGAACCCAGGTCAGAGAAGATTAGTAATCCTGTGTTTTAGCTAGTGAAATCAATAATCGTACTCTGATATTGTTCCCACTTGATCCTGCTTAAGACTTGAGTATTCTCCAGCACCTAAACTTGCTGAACCGTTTATACAATCCTTGGCAAAACTTACTTGAAACTGCTATATAAATACAGTGCAGTTAAGGGAAGCCACAAAATCTATCTTATCGTGGAGTGAGGCCAAATGGAATGCCCTTGAAGATGTTATATATTGCATACTGATAAATTGTACCATAGAGCCACATCCCCCTGCCAACAAAATTTGTCATTACTTCCTTCCAAAGCTTTTTGAACTGGACCATGAGACAGAATGTTTGGAACTATGTTTAAACCTATGTCAATGAGTGTTGAAATCTGTCAAGAATAGCTTCAAGATGATCCATGTTGAAAACTGACTGGACATTAAACCAAACTGTGCCAAACAAAAATGACCCGTTCCAAATTTACGTCCAATGTTCATGGGATTTCTAGGTGTTTATGGCATGCATGGATTTAACGTCCTGTATTATTAGGCCATATGGGTTTGAATTTTACTGCGGCTTACAATTTTTCTGAATGCTTGTATTTTCTCTTATAATATTGGGATCTTCATCCAGGCTTATTGAGAAGTCCATTTCTCCAGCATATGATGTTGTCCGTCAGACACATCTTCAAAATCCTGGATCATCTTCAGGAGGCACTGATGCTATGGATGTTGATAACTCTTCAGGATGCAATTCTTTCATTGATCTTCCTAAGCAACTTTTTCAGATGCTTTCTTGTACTGGACCTTATCTCTACCGTGATACTGTATTGTTGCAGAAGGTGTATTAAGTTTTGTTAGTTTGTTATCTTCGTTCTCCTTGCTATGTTTTTAATGCTGAAATGACTTGTCCTTTTCCATTTTCTCTCAAAAATATGAGTAGGTTTGTAGGGTTTTGAGAGGTTATTACCTTTGTGCTCTTGAGCTTGTAACTCGTGGCAATGGTGCCTTGGATCCTCAATTAAATGTTCCTGGAAACCCTAACCTACATCTTAAGGAGGCAAGGCTAAGGGTAGAGGATGCTTTAGGAGCATGTGTACTACCTTCTCTGCAGTTAATTCCTGCCAATCCAGCTGTTGGCCAGGAAATATGGGAACTAATGAGTCTTCTTCCTTACGAGGTTCTTTTTTATTAATGTTTGCCCTTTTATATGTTTTGTTGTTAGCTAAGCTCAGTTGATGAATGCTATGTATTTAGGTGCGATATCGATTGTATGGTGAATGGGAAAAAGATGATGAGCGCATTCCTATGCTTTTAGCTGCAAGACAAACTGCCAAGGTGTGCAGATCTATACATGTTTGGTACCATCTGCACTGAATGTTGCAAGCTTGATTCTTCGTTATTCCCATTTTCCTTACACTTTCTGTACAGTTGGACACTAGACGTATTTTGAAACGGCTGGCAAAGGAAAATTTGAAGCAGCTGGGTCGGATGGTTGCAAAATTAGCTCATGCCAACCCTATGACTGTCCTTCGAACAATTGTTCATCAGGTGCTAGTTTATTACTGCTTTTATACTTCGAGATACTAAAAATACCTGACTGCTTTTAATGATTTCCATTCTACCATTGTAATTTTTTTCAAATTTTGTGATGTGCAGATTGAGGCTTACAGAGACATGATTACTCCTGTAGTGGATGCATTTAAGTACTTGACTCAGGTGTGCACATGTCTTTGTGTTTTTCTTTCCTTTGTGTTTTCTGAATCCATTAATAAATATGCATTAGCAGCAACATACTAAATCCTAAACCCTAAACCATAGTATGTAGTAGTTATGCAGTAACAGCAGCATCAATACTTATTTTTTGTTTAGTAGCATATGGCCATGGTTATAAGAATCTTATGCAGCAACCACACTGTTTTTCTTTCGAAGATTGTGTTGCTGAAGTTGTGTAGGAAATACAGATAGATACAACCACTCTTTGACTGAGGTTGATTTGTTATTAATTGTATCTTTGCATGTTTATATATCTTATATATTTAAGTATATGTTACAATTTTTGATGTTTATGAATCTTACGATCCATGATCCAAAATATAAGCCCTCTGATACATAATTTGTATCTCAATTCAATTGCCATGCTTGGTTGGAAAAGGTTTTTGTGCATTCGGCATTTTCTACCATTTGAAGCTGTTTTGACATTAGAAGATAGTTTTCAACCTCGAACCTTATTTTCCTTTTTCTTTTAACAGCTCGAGTATGATATATTGGAATATGTTGTGATTGAACGCTTGGCACTTGGTGGACGTGATAAGTTAAAGGACGATGGTCTTAATTTGTCAGATTGGCTTCAATCTCTAGCCTCATTTTGGGGCCATCTGTAAGTTATTTGTTTCTTGGCCACTTTTATTATATAATATTGAATTTTGTGGTTTGGTTTATCTTTTTCGTCACATATGATCCTTCTGGAGTTGGCTATCTTGTTGGCTTGTGCGTATTATTCTGCTGATTAATTCATCTTTTAATAGCAAAGTGTTGTCTTTGTAACAAATTTAGGCTGTCTACAATCTGTTAGGTGATTGTGTCTTTCCCTTCCAGTTTATGCAAACTCTTATTTCATTGGAATTATGTATGTTTTTCTTAAGTAATAACATTGATAATAACATTTATTAGTCATATTTGTACATTTATGTCTTCCTATAGAATTTAGATATATGCGGGATGCCTTGTATCAAATTCCAGGTTGCAGATCAACCTTAGCAAATGCCGGATTACTGCACATAGCAGCATTTTTATGTCCCTGAGTGGTAATGTCAGATCAAATTCAAACCATTTGGCTTGCTAGTTGGTGGGCATGCACAGATCAAATTCAATTTCTGGTTTCTGCTGACAGATTTTTCAGAATGGTTATCTGTTGGTTGAAAGGGGTGGACATTCTGTGCTGTGGTTCATCTGTTACGTATAATTTGGTAAAGGAGATTGAAAGGGTTAAGAAGGGTCATTTAAGATATAGAAGTGACATGTGAGCTGCGGTCACTGTACCATGATTGATGGAAGTAGTTCATTAAGTTGGATCTTGGTCTTTTGTATGTATCTTGGAATGGTCCGTACTATTGCTGTGTACAATTAGTTCATGGAGATGAAAGAATGGGTACTTACAAAATGCAATGACATCGGTTGGAACTGTTCGAGTTTTTATTATGTGAAGGATGGCCCGTGCTGGATGCATGATATGTGTGGTGCTCAATGATGTTTTGATCATTTCTAATGTCAATGACGGGATGATCAGTTTAGTTGCATTTAAGGGGTATTATGTGAAGGAGGGGGCTGGTGGTTGTAACTATACGAATTCATATGTTGTTGGCCATGCATGGTACCTGAATTGTTTACTGGGTGGTTGCTATGTGATGACTGGTCATTCTGGCTAAAATCCTACTGTTGGACATGAATGGTTGGTCCTTGTTGCTGGGCTGATAACATGTAGGTTTGGATCCTTCGGATGAGACTCGGTTGTATTAGCTTTCTTCTAAGTTGTCCTCTCCATTAGTTTACTTTACTCTTGCGATGCAAATGGTGTGATGACAAGATATCAAGGAAACCATTTACTCTTGTGGAAACTGTTCACTGCACATCTACAAATGAACGTAATGGACAAGTAATATTGATAGATAGTGTATTCTTTCTTCAAATAAGAGGATGATGGAAAATACAGCTTTTCATTTGACCTTATCACCAGTAGTTTACTTGATTGGTCAACAATAGTTCATTACGTCAGGGTTTGATTATTGTGTTGTCTGTATAGCACTGAGATGCCCATCTTCTGATGACCGGATAGCATAACATTTCTAATATCTGGTCTTACTTTGCCATATACCTCAATAATGAAGAATGATATGCTTGTGGCTGCACTATTTTTGCTGAGCATACCTGTTAAATCCTGACGAACTTTGGGTGCCAATATTCTGCTAGGAATTTGTTTTTGCCTTGGAGGGATGGGGATTGAAATACCTGGAGCAGTTTGGTTTGGTTGTCTTCTTTCTCTCTCTACAGTGTTCCCTTTTGTTGTATATAATATTGAGTTTGCAATAACATAAAAAAAAAAAAGAATGTGTGTGGTTATTTTCTGTTCTAGCTTTTCTGAATTCTTCTGTTTGGTAAATTTAAGTATGGTTTTAATGGTCATCTCCTTCAAAAGGTGCCTTATTTATATAATTGGTTTGCCTCTCTGAGCTGTAGCTGTTACCGACTGTGAACAACACTTGAAATAGGAGGAATGGTCTTTAATCTTTCACAATTCAGAAAAAAATGCAAGCGATCAAAGTAATAACTAGGCAACATTTGTTTAAAATGAAAATAATAATTAAATTATTTAATTAGTAAATTATATGAATTTAAGTAAGTAGCATACAGACAAGAAAACAAATAAGATAAATCGGTTGATATTACTGATAAATAATGTGAACCAATGTAGGATCTAATTAGGACAATGTCTTGAGTGAATGTCACAGGTTACGTTGTTGAGTTCATTCATCTTTTGTGGATGATAAGAGCACCTGATTTCCTAGCTACTTGATTCAGCAATTTCATTGTATAATTTTGTGGAATTGTCTGGACATGTGTGGGATTTAATATATACCAAGTTGCGAGGGTTTTCACTAAACATTCAAATATAAGAAAATGTGACATTCATTTTCTTGCCATTTTGCTTTAAATTAATTTTTTGTTGATGTTGGTGTCAGCTTGTAATTGTTAGTTTGCCTTTGATTGCTCATGTTTTTATTATTGACTGCGTATGTTCTATATTGAGTAGGATCTATGTGATTACTGCTTGAAGAACAATTTTCTATAAATGTTTTCATATGCTCAAGTCATTTGTTCCTTATAGGTGTAAGAAGTACCCATCAATGGAATTACGAGGCCTTTTCCAGTATCTTGTGAATCAGTTGAAAAAGGGGCAAGGAATTGAGCTTGTTCTACTGCAGGTGTTTCTTCTTTGTCTGCTTTTCTAATAATGAATAATCTGTGTTATGGCTCTCACGAAAAATCAAATGTTGGCTACTAGTAAATACTTTTGTTGGTTTTGATAGGAGCTTATTCAACAAATGGCAAATGTCCAGTACACAGAGAACTTGACTGAGGAACAGCTTGATGCAATGGCAGGGAGTGACACTCTCAGATATCAAGCAACTTCTTTTGGTGTAACTCGGAATAATAAGGTACAAAACACTGTCTTAGAAGATTCTCTGAAGCAACACATTAATGTTAGTGCTGTTTGGATAGATTGAAATTCTACTCCAGGTGTGAGGGACAGTTTTTAAGTTTGGCTAATGTAAATTCCCTCTGTTAATTTGCATTAGCCTAGTTGTTTTGCCTGTACTGATCAGACTGGTTAATTAACATTCATCAGATTGTGTTTTGGGTTTTGGAAAATTGTTACATTTACTGAATGAAAATTCTTTGATTTGTCCATGATAATTGGGATTATAGATTTAACTTCCTGAAGTAGGTAAGTGTGAATTAGTTGGATGATCTCTTTTCATTATTTTGCTGTAAAGAAAGCAAACGAGTGCACTATTTTATTTAGAAGTATGCATATGATCTCTTTTATTATTTTGGTGTAAAGAAAGCTAAACCAGTGCAACTACTCTTGTTTGAATATTTTTTCAGTTGCATTGTTTTTGCTTTCATTACAGCAAAATATTGAATAGTCAAATAATAAGTGCTTTATTTTGCTGCAAAAATATTGAATTTTCAAGTGTTAATTAATTTTAGTTACTACTGATTTATAAGTTACTTGGGGTTGGCATGGTAAGTTACTTGAGTTATCTGCTAATGAATGCAGGCATTGATAAAGTCAACTAGCAGACTTAGGGACGCATTACTTCCAAAAGATGAACCAAAGTTGGCAATCCCCCTGTTACTGCTTCTTGCTCAACATCGCTCTCTGTAAGCTTGTAAACTTAAAAATGTTTTAGTTGTCTATCAAGATTCTATTCTCAAAATTTAATGTTTTTGCAGAGCTGTCGTAAATGCAGATGCACCCTACATTAAGATGGTTAGTGAGCAGTTCGATAGATGTCATGGTACTCTCCTTCAATATGTGGAATTTCTTGGCAGTGCAGTCACCCCATCATCGAATTATGGCATCCTTATTCCCTCGCTCAATGACCTGGTCCACCTTTACCACCTGGACCCTGAGGTTTTTGTTTCCCCTCTACCTCTACCTTATTATGAACTTCCTACATGTTCTAATGATAGTTGCTACATTTTTTTATCTGCAATTTTGTCCTGGTTTTCTCTTTATCTGCATCGCTTATGCTATGTTGTTGTTTGCTTGAATTTGTATTTAATGCCATTCTTTCCCCCTGGACTAGGTTGCTTTCTTGATATATCGTCCCATAATGAGGCTTTTCAAGTCTCAAAGAAATCCTGATGTTTGCTGGCCCTTGGATGATAAACATGCTGCAAGTGATGCATCTTCCAATACTGAATCTGATCCTCTGGATAATTCTGGTAGTATGGTTCTAAATTGTGGCTCTGCTCAAAATCCTATAAGGTTATAACCCTAACCTTTTTTACCACAATATATTTTAGATGCCATTCCAGTTGATAAACTTAAATATGAAAATGTGAATTATTATCCGTTTCTGATGTGCAAAGTTTATTTCCGCCTTGTGGATTAATATTTACTATTTTATTACTGAATCCAGTTGGTCGTATCTTCTTGATACTGTTAAAACCATGTTGCCTCCAAAAGCATGGAATAGCTTATCTCCGGATCTTTATGCAACATTTTGGGGTCTTACATTGTATGATCTGTATGTCCCAAAAAATCGATATGAGTCAGAAATAGCCAAGCTGCATGCAAATCTTAAATCTTTGGAGGAGCTTTCTGACAATTCGAGCTCGGCAATTACAAAGAGGAAGAAAGAAAAGGAAAGAATTCAAGAATCTCTTGATCGTCTGATTAGTGAACTGCATAAACACGAGGAGAATGTTACATCTGTTCATAGTCGTCTTTCTCGTGAAAAAGACAGATGGTTAAGTTCTTGTCCTGACACCTTGAAGATCAACATGGAGTTTCTTCAGCGCTGTATTTTTCCACGCTGTACTTTCAGTATGCCAGATGCTGTGTATTGTGCTATGTTTGTCCACACACTTCATTCCCTTGGAACCCCCTTTTTCAACACGGTCAATCACATAGATGTTTTGATTTGTAAGACCCTACAACCTATGATATGCTGCTGCACTGAATATGAGGCAGGCAGGCTTGGTAGGTTTCTGTATGAGACTTTGAAGATTGCTTACTATTGGAAGGTAATTGTGTTTTTATTTACAAATTTATTTTCTACTATAAACTATTAATTTTAAGGAGTTAATCTTTTTCCATGTTCACTATTTTTTTTAATTCCTTCTTTTCCAGAGTGATGAGTCTATTTATGAACGTGAGTGTGGAAACATGCCAGGCTTTGCCGTTTACTATAGATATCCAAATAGCCAGCGAGTTACATATGGGCAGTTCATTAAGGTAAGTTCTAGTCTGTACTGGTTTTAACTGCTGTGAATCTCTTTGGCTATGTTAATTACATCTAATTACTTTTCTTATCTATCTCAACTTGCATATCACCTGCGCATTACAAAGTAGAAATAATTAAAAATATAAAATATAATTAGAAAGTCATTTTGATTGTGGACACTCTGAGCCCACTTTAGTTGTGGCCACTTTGGAGGTTGTTCTAGTTGCAGCCTCAAGGGCAATGATTTAATCCTACCTCAATTAGAGACATGACTTAAATAGAGCTTATTTATAAAGCTTGGACAGTCATCACCTTGCGAGGTTGTGTTATGTCCTAAGACAAATTTTCTAAGAAATGTTAAGTTATATAATTTTTAAAATTTAATGCTGTAGATGTTATAGTAAAAAAAAATTAATGAACTATATAAGGGCACACATTTAACTTTTATAATACAAATAACAAAAAAGACTATAAGTATTGATTACTTTGAAATGAATACTATATGAATATATAGCTTAATTACCTTTAAATATTCAAATTTTTATTTTTTTAGTTGTGTATTGAAATAATTTTCATCCTGTAAAGAATTCAACCTCAATTAATTATTTACAATCTAAAAATTATCTTATCATAGATATGCTATATAATATTTCTATTTAACGTATTATTTTGCCGATATTTATAAAAGGCTTTTGACATAAAAAGTGTAACTATATTATTAATTAAACACCTTTATATTAATTAAGTACTATCCAAATATTCTTTTATTTTAACGTTGAAATAATGAAATTGACGATAATTAGACGAATAATAAAAGATCATATCATGTATTTAAAGAATGTTATGTCATGATATTTTTGTAAATAATTCATCATTTATGCATATAATATTTATTATTTTATTTAATCTTTTTTCTCAAAGCATTGCTAAGACTGGAGAAAATGAATTTGGATAATTTTTATTTATATGTTTCACAAAAAATATATTAATAATTTTTACGAGACATTCTTAAATTGTCTTTATACTTTTGCTATACAAATAAAATAATAAGTTATGAATTCTCACTTTGTATACAAATAAAAGTATCTTTTTCACATGTTTTGAATTGTATTTTGGGTAAAATGAAAAAGATAGGAGGAGGAAAAAATAACAGCTCTGACAGGTAATTATGTAGTAAAAGAATGATAGAGATAAAACCTGAATACTATACTTCTCATAATATAATAGGCATTAATGATATTCTAAAAAAAAAAAACATTAATGATGCAATTCATTTATAAAAATAAGAGGCATTTTTATTAATTTTTATTGTGTTATAATTCTATCAAAATAAAAAGTAAAATTGCTATAGAGTATGTATAAAAAGCAATTGAAAAACGTATATTCTTTTAAAAAGGTTATTATAGGTAGTATGTTTTAGATCATGGGAACTAAAAGGTTGGTCATTGAAGATAATGAAGGGTACAAGAGGTAAAGAATGTGTACACGAAAAAACAGTTACAAAATTCAATCCCCATTATTAATTATTGTAGATCATATAGATTCTTTTTTCATGTGGCTTTACTTTATTTAATCCTGTTCCATTGTTAGTCTACGGAATGTTAAATGATGCTAAATGATCCATTTTGTATTTGCTTTTTGGCTGACAGGTACACTGGAAGTGGAGTCAGAGAATCACACGTTTACTAATTCAGTGTCTGGAATCTAGCGAGTACATGGAAATTAGAAATGCTCTTATAATGTTGACAAAAATTTCCAGTGTTTTTCCTGTTACCCGGAAGAGTGGGATAAACCTTGAGAAGCGAGTAAGTTATCCTCATTGTAAACTTTGCTTGTACTATTAATTTAAAATATTATATTCAAGTCATTACATCTTCCATGCAGGTAGCTAAGATTAAAAGTGATGAAAGAGAGGATCTTAAGGTGTTGGCAACTGGTGTTGCAGCGGCATTGGCTGCTAGGAAGGTATGTGTGTCACTTACTACAGGTTTACCTGTATGTTGTTTCAACATACTAATTCGAACTCTTTTTTCAGCCTTCTTGGGTTACCGATGAAGAATTTGGTATGGGTTATCTTGAGTTGAAACCTGCACCATCTGTGACTAAATCTTCAGCTGGAAATTCCTCAACCGTACATAGTGGGATGAATCTCAATGTTTCGCAAACTGAATCTGCGAGTGGAAAGCATGTGGACTCTGGAAACACAGTCAAAGATCAGGTAGTAAGAACAAAAACTACCGATGGCAAGTCTGAAAGAACTGAAAGCATGACTGCGACAAAATCTGATTCTGGCCATACAAAAGTCAAGAGCGGTGCAATGGTAAATGGTTTTGATGCCCAAACATCCTCGATCCCATCTTCTATACAATCTGGGGTGTCAAAATCTACCGAAAACTCAAAGCAAGTAGAAGAATTGATAAATAGGGCATCAGATGAACATGGAACAAGAACTGCTGAGGTAGGATTTAATATTTTAGTTTTAATAGTTTAGTGACAAGGTTTCGCGCATGGATTTTGGGTATAAAAGTATAATACCGTTGGGTTGAAGAATAAGAATTAGAACTGAAGTCGGATGTAAGGGTTGATTGTTTCTAGGGCAAAATCATGCAATGGTCAATTAGAATTATTAAGCTCAAGAATTTTTAATATTGTTTTGCAATAAAATCAGGCCGGAAAGTGATAAGAAACCCTATGGTCATAAAGACTTGATTGATATACCCCTAGTTTTATTATGATAAGAAATGTAGGACTGAAGATTATTGTTGAATAAAGTAGTCAATCATTTGCTAAGCCTAGTTGTTTTAAAACAATCAGTTTCTTAATTATGATAACATAAATTATTATAGTTTAGGACAATCTTTTCTCTTAAATTATTATAGTTTTCCATTTTTATATTTTATCCAGCATAATTTGGCTCTCATGTTTTCAGTCAAGAGCTTCAGCCAAGCGTTCAGTGCCTACTGGTTCACTTTCAAAACCATCAAAACAAGACCCTGTAAAAGAAGATAGTAGGTCTGGAAAACCTGTTGCTAGAACTTCAGGTTCCTTGAGTAGTGACAAAGATCTACAAACCCATGTATTGGAGGGAAGACACAGTGGAACTAGCAATATAACTTCTTCAGTCAGTGCTAATGGTAACACCATTACAGGTTCTACTAAAGGTTCAAACCCACCAGTAAGGATTTCTTTGGATGGTCCTGGTAATGAATCAAGGGCCGAGGCTGGAGTTTCGAAGTCTTCTGATATTAGGGCATCTATAGTGAAGGATGATGGAAATGATACTACTGATTTCACTAGAGGATCCTCTTCTCGCGTAGTTCATTCCCCCAGGCATGAAAACACAGGAGTTACTTCAAAATCTAATGAAAAAGTTCAGAAGAGAGCCAGTTCTGCTGAAGAACCAGACAGACTAGGTAAACGACGAAAAGGAGATGTTGAGCTAAGAGATTTTGAAAGTGAAGTTCGATTCTCTGAAAGAGATAAGTTGATGGATCCTCGCTTTGCTGATGACAAATTGGGACCAGAGGAACATGGTCTGTACAGGGCAGGTGATAAGTCACTGGAACGTCCAAAAGACAAGGGTGGTGAAAGATATGAGAGGGACCACAGGGAAAGATTAGACCGTGTGGAAAAGTCTCGGGGTGATGACTCTGTAGCGGAAAAACCTAGGGATAGGTCCATTGAAAGATATGGAAGAGAACGATCTGTTGAAAGAATGCAAGAGAGGGGTAGTGAGAGGAGTTTTAATAGACCCCCTGAGAAAGCTAAGGATGAAAGAAGCAAGGATGATAGAAATAAACCACGTTACAGTGAGGCTTCAGTAGAAAAATCTCATGATGATCGCTTCCATGGTCAAAGCTTGCCTCCACCACCCCCTTTACCTCCTAATATGGTTCCTCAATCTGTAGGTGCTGGTAGGCGTGATGAAGATGCTGATAGGAGGTATGGAGCTACGAGGCACTCTCAAAGACTTTCTCCAAGGCATGAAGAAAAGGAACGGAGACGATCGGAAGAGACTGTGGTTTCTCAGGATGATGCCAAACGCCGAAAAGAAGATGATTTTCGAGAACGAAAACGTGAAGAGATTAAGGTATGAATAAAAATTGGGTATCAATTCTCACTCTACAGTATCTGCTACTAAAAAAGTAACGATATTTACTTTGTGACTTGTACATGTTAAAGCCCTATGGATAGTGTGAACGCTATAATAGTTGTCAGTCAATTTGATAACAAAGGACTAACTGCTGTATTTTTAACTATCACGGGTTTATTAATTATCACTTGTAGCTGAAAGTGAGTGAAACATACGAAAAAATAACTCATTTTGAAATAAATTATGATGGTTTTATTGTTACAGTTTTAGCAGGGTTAATTTTTGCAAGAATATAGAATATCAGAATGTAAGATTTCTTCTAGTTGTTTGTTTTTCTTTTTATACTATTTCAGTATTACATACTTAAATTTCTTGCAATGGCAGATTTTTGCCTTTTCCATTTGGCTTGATATTTTACTAAGTGGTACCATATTGTGCTTTTCAAGAACTATTAGCCTCTTTTGGTGTTTGGATAGACTGGATAAATGACAGATGGTTTGCGGATTTTTGTTCTTATGGTGTTAAATAGACTTTCTGATCTCTAATGCAGGTTGAAGAGAGGGAGAGAGAAAGAGAGAAAGCAAATGTTCTAAAGGAAGATTTGGATTTAAATGCCGCATCCAAGAGACGGAAACTTAAGAGGGAGCATCTACCAACTGGTGAACCTGGGGAGTACTCACCTGTGGCTCCTCCACCTCCTCCCACTGGTATTGGTATGTCACTGGGGTATGATGGAAGGGACAGGGGAGACAGAAAGGGACCCGTCATCCAGCATCCAAACTACATAGATGAACCGAATATCAGGATTCACGGTAAAGAGGTGACCAGCAAGTTGAATCGCCGTGATTCAGACCCGTATCCTTCATCTCTCGATATGCCTTATTATTTTAATTCATGATTACTTGTCTTTCAATATATCTTTTAGTCGAGGGCATCACTAGACTGTTTACTTACGTGCGCTTCATTTGCAAGTATTGTGTCCACTACGTTTTACATCCTTCACTCAAGGAATCGTCATATGGAGTCCTTGGTTGATCAGTTGCTTAAACATTCATGATATTTAATTATTTATGCATGTTTGAATTGCTTGATGTTCATTCACTTTTTCATAGAAAAGGAGAGGTAATTGGAAATCCTTGAGTTTTTGCGTTACTTAAAATAGATGTTTTGGTTGAATATTTTATTTCCATTATATTTGTTCAGTGCTGTGACCTTAATTGAGTATTAGCTTGTATGATCGTGAATGGGATGATGAGAAGAGACAAAGAGCTGATCAAAAGCGAAGGCACCGGAAGTAGCAAATCAAAAGAGGGGATTTCGAACTAAACTTTTTCGAAGGTTGTTTCATTTCATGCACGTGCTATAATGCTAACTTTGTGCATCAGTTGAGGTGGTGGGTTTACAACACTTTTAACTGTCATCCCTCTCACTTTTATTGTAACTTTGGCCACATTTCTGCAGAGTTGGAATTATTTAGTCTTTCAAAAGTGAGCATGAAGAAGTTATGATTTCTCTTATAGACTTGTATATAGTGTTGTATATTCTGGATAGCCGGTGGTCAAATGTACTTCTGAAAATGTGATTATTTCTTTTGAACCTTTATTTACATCGATAGACAAACCTAGGAAACATAGATGTTGTAGACTTGGTGCAACTGTTTGGTGGTCGTTCATGAAGAGGGTTCCTCTGCATTTCAATTGTTGGACCAAAGACTGGATGTTATACTTGCGGATGGGATCAGGCTCGTGTACTTGTTTGGTTATTAAAGCCAAGCTTCGGAAATTTAGCCTCTTAACATGATTATTCTGTGAGCAAGTTCTATTGATTTGTTAATATATATTATCTATATTTATGCATTCGTATTCGTCAGTAAACCTTATTTCAAATTAAAACACTCATCAACATTAACCCAACTTGTTTTAATCAATGGGAGTATAGGTATAATGAATTCATAAATACTACACCTCTACTCAAATTATAGTTTCCTCCGTCTATGTTATTTTTCGCCCCCTAATTTCTTTTGAAAGGTACGCGTAAATACATGATTATTACTGGTTGTCATGGAGTTTACTCTATTTAATTAAATACTACTAATATAGTAGGGATGTTTCGTGAAAGTAACTGATTTTAGTAGGTTTGCTTGTCATCTATTAATAGGCTTTCGTGAAGTTCTTAACTTAGTATAGATGTATGCTTGCCATTTATTAGTAGGTTTTCAACTGTGGTCGAAAAAAACATTCTATACTACCATCCTTCTATCCCTAATCCCTATATAGGATGATGTATGGGGTGCCACTATTACTAAAAGTAGCTGATTTTTGTGAAATGAATGCATAACAAAGCCTAAAGAAAAGGCAAATGAAATGATAATGGAACTGGGATTTTTAATTTCAATGAATACAGGACACGAAATGAATTGTTGACTTCATGTATTTCCAGCCTAGAATGGTCACCCGAAAACATCTCTACGAGTCGGAAAATGGGTTGTGAGTAGCAGTAGGAGACTTGTAAATTGCGATATTCCATGTGTCATCTGCATGCTTGTGCTTGTGCTCTTCCTTCGCATTAAAGCTATGTTGCTCTACACCAAATCCACCTTCCCATCCCAGCTGATAAGCATGGCTAAAACTAACAGACGTTTCCAGAAGTGTCTCCCAGCTATCGTCCTCGTCATCTTCTATTTCTGGTTCAATCAAAGGCTTCTCTTCTTCTGCCTCAAACACTTTTTCTTTTATCTCAACAATATCTCTTCTCGTCACTACTTGTCTTTCACTGAAATCCCAAGGAGATTCCACAGATGATGAAGGGCTAGTAATTGGGGACGAAGACTCCGTTAACTGCCACATTCCACTCAGAAAACTTTCCAAAGCCTTGATTTGTATGTATGGAATTGGCTCCACCAAAGGATACTCGTATAATCCACACAGACCCTTTACCTTGCACCACTCATAGAACTCATAAAGCTCATTACTTTGAACAGCAGCTTTCTTGTATATATTGAAAGCAGCTATGCAGTTCCTATACGGCATCTCAAACAGGTTGTCCAAAACACCAACTATTTCTCTTCTGAACATTGTGTAACAGACGAAGCTGTCACGAATTATGAGTTTCATAGCACACTGCACGATAAAACTTCGTGACGCCACCCCTACTGGATAACATTCCATCACCCTATCTATAAGGCTTTGTAGTTGTGGTAGCATTTCAAGCACTTCACCCAGTTCCTTCATTTTCTCCTGAAAACTTTCACTTTCAGCCGTGGCCTCCTCTTTCTCATCTTCTTCCTGTCCTTCCATTTTGGTGCCATCCAAAGCAACACAGTTAAGGGCTTCATCCAGAAGGTGTGCATAGGATGCCACAAAGTTGGTGTAGGAAACCGGACAAGAGGAGGAATGATCCTTGAAATGGCAAGGGTGAAGAGAAATCAAGGCATTGGAACGTGTCCACAAGAGTTCATTCCAGAGGGCGCTTTTTACCGGGACGGAACGAAGCAAACGGTGAAGAAGAATGAGACACTTGAGTGCAACACGCCAGCTGCGCGTGGTTCCAAATCGGCGAGTGAAGCTGACTGCGAAGGAGTGGCACGTGTTTGGAGAAACGGAGAAGAGATTCAAAAGGTGGTGTACGTACTTTTCATGCAGAGGAAAGTCATCTGGGGCCGTTGCTTTTATGATGATGATGTTCATGTCAGAGAAGCCACTCACCGCCGCAATCTTTGCATAGCTCATGAAGCTGCGTTCTTTCAAAGAAGTGCAAACTTGCCGGAACCGCCTCTGCATGGTTTTTTCTTTATATGGTTTTTGGGGTATATATGAGATGAAACGGTGATGTGGGGTGGAAGAAGAGAAGAGTAAAAGATGATTTGGTGTGACTTGTGTGCAAGGGTGAACCTTAAAAATGGTGTCTCATGTGTGTCTGTAAGGGTTTTCGTTTTGTCTTTGGTCGTGTCGGGGCTACAACTACGAGGAAAGTTGTTGTGTGGCAGTCCACAATCGCCGGATGGAGATGTAAACTAATACCTCTCGAAAGAGACACAAAGCCTGCAAAACTCACTTCACAACATGTTTGCTCTATAAGATTATGAAGTATCTAACTCAGTTTTATTAAAGTAAAAATATTTAAGTAATTTTTTTCTATTCAAATTAATAAATTGTTGATATGGTTTTCTAACTCGTTAGAATTTTTTGTCTAGCATTTTAAGCTATTTAGATTTAGATTGATAATACTATTTTAGTGTATTAAGGGACATGATTTAACATTCAAAAATATTGTTAACTGTATGACTCGTCAAATCTATCTTATACATAAATATTTGGTAGGTTTTTTGATTATTCAAATGTAATTTTCATTTGAATTTCCTGAGACAGGCGAATTTTTAAAAAATATAAAAAATATTGAGAAAAATACTGAAACTAGTGAGTCGTCTATTAGTAACACTATTTATATGTTTAATTATTATTTTTAAAGAAGAAGTACCGCTCTGAGTAAAATATTTTTTTTTTTATATGTAATGACATGGTACTTAATTGCAGCACTTTTTTTTTTTAATTTGATTTTGGATTTTAGATAAACATTTTTATTTTCAAACGATTTTTATAATTTAATCAATAAATTACATTTAAATATTAAATTATTATCATGTTTTAAAAAAAATGTTCATATCTATATATAAATAAATATATAATTTTAACAATCAAATAGCATTTAAATATTTATATAAAAATTAAGAAAAAACGCAGTAGAAGTTAAAAATGAAAAGAAAAATAAAAGTTAAAAAAAATTATTTTATTAATAAAATTATTAAAAAGTATCTCAAAGTAAAAAAATATGTTTACATAAAAATATTTTAAAAACTATTAATCAAATTATTTTGAAAACAAGAGAAGGTTGGTGCAGCATAATACTTTTGTAAAGAAAGCAAAAACAAAATAATAAACATTAAATATTAAAAAGATAATTTTTTTAATTTTAATGCATTAATTAAATTAAATAAAAACATAAAATAAATAAAATAAAAAGGTCGTACATGTTAGTAGAAAAACATAAGAACTGTGCATTAAATCACCACTTCATTGAACAATTAAAAAAACATTAATTAAAAAAAATACTTCTAAAAAAGTAATAAAAAGTTAATATTATGAATTCTAAACACATAGAAAATAAATAAAAAATATATAAATCATTTAAAACACCACTTATCTTTATTAATATATTCTTTCTAAATAATATTTTTCATTTTAAAATATGACTTAATTAATTTAACCGTTTTTAACTTTCAACGCATTCATTCTTAGGTCTGTTTTTCTTTCCAATGTTTTTAACTTCTTTCAAACTTCTAAAAATATAGTTGTTTTGTTTATTTGATTTTTTTTTAATTCTTCTGGGGAGGTATTTCATTACTTATCGTATTATATAGGGTAATTATGTGAATTTAAATAAAGTCTTTTCTATTTTCGTGACAGTCATCAAAATGTTTTTACAATTGAGATGCCCTTTATAAGATTATATATTCTCTAATAATCCTTGTATTTAGAAGTATTCCATTCATAATATTAGGAATATGGTCTGGTTTCATAGGTGGATGTCTGCAAAAGTATTTAGAGACTTAATGGATAATTATTAATGCAATCATATGTTTTGTTTATATCAATTAGTCTTTATTCTAATGGGCTTTGTGGATAAACAAACTCATGTTATTTTTAATTTTGATTTAGTCATGATAATTTATTTTAGATATTTATTATTATTTAATTGATTATACAAACATTATATATTGTTGGATCAAGGTATTCTTAGTTTGTACTGTTATTTTTAAGAAAATTAGTATTTGTCGATCTTATTTAGTATCTTATATTTATCGACCTTGTCTGTTACTTCTCAACAAAATTAATATTTGTTTATAAGATTAGTATTTTTTAACCTTACTCGATAATCTTTGGGAAGATAAATATTTTTCTATCGTACTTGATACATTTTAACGTGACAAATATTTATTAAGAAGATTGATATTTCTTGATATTGTTTGATACTTTCCGGTAAAATTAACATTTGTATTTTAGTAATTTGTTTAACATTTAGTTTAAAGTTTCTGGATTTATAAATTGTGTAGCACAGTATTTATTTCACAAGTTAAAAAATCTTATATGGTTTAAACATGTGAATTTATTGAGCTAATGTAGGTATTTTACATGAATAATTGATAATAATAATAATAATAATAGCGATAATAAAATATCAATAATAATAATAATAATAATAATAATAAATTTAAACCAATATGTTTATTTTATTTCTTTTATACTGAGATGGCGAAGAGAGGGGCAATGAGGGTATTTCAACAGCCTCAAAAACCCTAATCGGGGGATGAATATATAAAGCCATAAACATTAGAGAATCACAGAGAGGTTTCCTGAGTGAGGCGCAGTGAGAGGAACCCAAACCCTAATTGTGAAGATGGCGCAGACACCACCAACTCTGGAGCAAGTCCAATGCTTCGGCCGCAAGAAGACGGCGGTGGCAGTCACCTACTGCAAGCGCGGCCGCGGACTCATCAAGATTAACGGCTGTCCGATCGAGCTTGTCGAGCCGGAGATCCTCCGCTTCAAGGCCTTTGAGCCCATCCTCCTCCTCGGCCGCCACCGTTTCGCTGGCGTCGACATGCGCATCCGTGTCAAGGGCGGTGGACACACCTCCCAGATTTACGCCATCCGTCAGAGCATCGCCAAGGCCCTGGTCGCTTACTACCAGAAGTACGTCGATGAGCAGTCGAAGAAGGAAATCAAAGACATTCTCGTCAGGTACGATCGTACTCTCCTCGTTGCCGATCCCCGCCGCTGCGAGCCCAAGAAGTTCGGTGGTCGCGGTGCTCGCGCTAGGTTCCAGAAATCTTACCGTTGATTTCAATCACTTTACCATTTTGTTTTTATGTTATCGAGATGTTTTGATAGTACTATCTCTGTCTTATTTGTGTTTCACTGAGTTTTTCAATCGGATTTGTTATGTTGGTAATTTAAATATAGTTGTTTGGATGCTATCCTTTATCTTATTCTTTATCGGATTCGAAATAGCTTGTATGTTTTTATTGCGGTGAAGCTCTTCACGATACGATTCTCTTTGATTCAATCGGTTCCGAGGGATTAGGGCTTTGATCTAGGGCTTGTGTTTTATCTAATTGCGTTTTGATTGTTTTGGATTGGGATCTATTTGCGTGCATTGGTGCTTCCATTATGAATATGCGTTATTGTGACTAACATTTTTGAAGCCAATACGTAATGCCCTGGTTGGGGATTTTGACATGTTGTGGCATGTGGCTGTGCCCTTTTTAATTCAATTGGATTTCGATCATTGTGTTGATTCGAAAGATTCACTGCATATGGTTTTCTGCTATTTGGTTTTTTTTTTATGGTTTATAAACGTGGGTACTACAAGATGAACACGAGGTTTTCTGCATGAATTTCTCAAGAAACACGTTTTTCCAGTAGCAATGTGAACGGGTTTTAGTTCCTTGAGAATTTTTAAGTTCATCATACTCTATTTCTATACCTATGAATCCTGTTTCTAATAATGCCTCTTATTGAACAAGAAGTGCTTTGCCAATATCTTTAATCACTACTGCACAAGCATTGCCTCATACCATACCAATCCCACTTTGTTCACCTTTTGGGAGATATTGCTGGTGTGCGTTCTTTGTAATTTTGATTTGCTTTGAAACAAATTGGATTATGAATTATTAAAGTTTTATTATTAATTTGTTTTTTAGAATTTTAATGCTTTTCCAGAAGCAGTATAGTACCATTATAAGAAGTAGAACACAGAATATAACTACCGCTGCTGTGCCACCAATATTCAGCTCGATTCATTTAGAAATTTAATAGGTTATCTTCAATCTTCCTACTAACTAATTACTAGTCTTTTACTGCCGCATTGTTTTTGATGAAAAAAAAAATTTGGCAGCGGTTAATTCGAGTACTTCTGAAGTTTTAAAGCGATTGTTAGCTCTACGTTTGTTTGTTGGCCACCATCGAATGTAAAGTAGAGTGGTTCAAGACTCCATTTGTTACATTCAATTAGATTTAAATTACATCCTTAGTGTTTAGACAAAATCTTTTTTTTTTCCCCGTTAGGTTTTACAATGCTAAACAAGGTTGAAAGTTAATGAGAATACTACTTTTTTATTGTAATTCTTCGGATGAATAGAGTTAGACAGACGACTTTCCGATCCTGATAACCAATTATCTTATTTTTGTAAACCTGTTGGAAGTACCTGTGGGGATAGTGTTTTTTTTTTTTTTTTTTTTTTTTTTTTTT
>Ga0209700_100186_pt1 | contig 100696 bp, 73 predicted proteins | sample SiratroredBW_FD_187528 | JGI IMG/M metagenome (GOLD analysis project Ga0209700, IMG submission 187528) | Root nodule microbial communities of legume samples collected from California, USA - Siratro red BW (SPAdes) (version 2) | ecosystem: Host-associated > Plants > Roots > Nodule | place: USA...
ATATATATATATATATATATATATATATATATATATATATATATATATATATATATTCGAAGTATATGGTAATTTTAACATTATATAAAGTTAATAAATCGGATTTATTGAGTTAATCTTGACTCATATGATAGACTATTGTTGACAGGGTGAATACTCCCTCATTAAGAATTAAGCAATGTACTATATTGTAATGTTTCAGTGTTACGGTAACAATTTTGAAAAAAAAAAATTATTTAAGACATCTAGTTTAAATAAAAATTATTAATCCTCTAAAAAAAATTCTAAATTAAAAATGCTAAACATAGTACAAACTATTCAAAGGTGCTAAACATAGAAAAAATTATTTAAAAATATATTAAATATAGAACAAAATATTAAAGTGCAGAGGAATTTTGACTCTATCTCCAAAACGTAGAAAAATATTTGAACCAGTAGAAGAACTAATTTTCACCAATTTTTAGATATGTATTCACTTCCATGTCTCTCTTTTGTAAGTCATAATTGAAGTCCCGTACAATGAATTTGATAGTTCTAGATGTCTGTGAAAAGAGAAAGAAATATATTTAATTTTGTATCTCACAAGCTCAACCTAATTCAAAGCTTTTCAATATCAAAGTGGGACATGAAATTGTAACTCTATACTAATTTCTTAATGTTTATACTTAATTTTCCCTTTCCCAAACCTCTGCATAATTCAAAGTAATACTAAAAATACTTTAATTGCCGTTGCCGCTAACTTGGTCAAGACTTATTATTACTCCTTAATAAAGTTGGGTCATTTTAAAGCTTGTGTTATTCCAAACATTCCTTAATAAAGTTGGTTCCTTTTTCTATTATTTGTAAATGATAATTTTAGTATTTTTAGCTTTCTCCTTTTTGTTTTTCAATTAATTATCTTTCTTCTTATTTAATATTTTTCATTAATTACCCTGTTTACACCACCAAATACATAAACTCATTATCAAGTAAATGAACAGTTTCAACCAACCCACCACAGTGTACGGGGATTGCTTAAATGATCAACGAAAAGAATGATGACAAAAATAAAGACGTTAATCTACAAGTGTACAAATTGAAATCTTAGAAAACATTTACGTAGAAACAAGTAGGCAATTAATTGAGAGAATTTTTTTTCATTGAGAAACCAGAAACTAAACAAAATATGAAACAGCAAACAAATATCAAACTTCTAATAAACTGTTCTAACAACTGAAAACCAGCTCGCAAAAGGAAAGAATTTCCATTTGAAAATTGACAACTGAGTAAATAATTCCACTCTTTCACGATTTGATGAGGTAAGGAGAGGCATCACCAGAGTTTATGGAGATGTCAACAATCGTTTAATGCCAGTTTTCTGCTCTGATGTAAGTCTAGAAGGGAACTTGATATTGAACTTGATCCTCAAGTTTCCCTTTTTGGAAGGTTCCTTGGGGATGGGCATACCCTCTCCTTTGATCACTTCTTCGTATGTCGGACTAATGATGTTGTTGGTGGTTACGGTAAGATTCCGACCGTCAAGAGTTGTCAGCTGTGCTGTGTAACCAGTCAGAGCTTCAACAAGGGATATTTTCTGTGTGACAACAAGATCATTGCCATCCCTTTTGAAGACACCATGAGGTTTTTCATCAATAATAAAAACAAGATCAGCCGGTATAACTCCTCTTTGTTCGTTTCCCTTCTCTGGAAAAGTTATTTTTGTTCCTTTCTTCCAACCTGGCTTGATCTCAATGGTTAGTATTTCCTCTACAGTGGTGGGCCTCCTACACAATAAGAAAACAAGTAGTAGATTATTTGCTTGGTTAACTCAGTTTACTATTCCAACTTGCTATTAGTTTTAAATACACCTAAAGTCAACAAATAAAAAATGGGGAATCACTTTGATTCCTTCTCTATGTAAAGAAGTCAGTTGCTTATTGAATAGTTATATAACTGGGTCCTTATTTTCTGGAACATAGACTAGTCAATGCCATGCAACGAATATCCTGTTTTTTTGGCACAACTAGTCAATAACATGAAGAAAATTTTCCATGAAATCAGAACCATTTATGATGATCATTCACTGCCTGACATGTACTATTGTTAGACGTATATTAAAGAATATGCATTCTACATAAACATGCCTAACGGCTAAGTTTCCCAATTAACACAAATTTAGTGTGTTGCTCAAACAACTGTTGCTTCATAGTTTTGGTGCATTGGAACTAGTTTAAATCAATTCGCAAACATATTGTAAGAAATAATAAACAAGCAAATTTGTTGTTTCAACACACACATATACAGATACATATATATATATATATGTGTGTGTGTGTGTGTGTATGTATATAATATTACACGCACTCCTAGAGTAACTCTTTCAGAGAATTAATCCTTGTACTACCCTCCATTTTGTGTTAACAAAGTCTCACTTGATAGCTAAACAAGACACCAAATTGGCATTTGATTTCAAAGCCCAATTTCTGATCACTACAAGCACAATGTAAGCCAGGCAATTACAGAGATGAAAAACTTTTCAACTACGTAAGGTTCCAATCAAATCACAGTCCAAAATGAATTTTTAAGTCATTTTGGATATAAATATTCTTCATCATGCCTATACCATAAGTCCAAGACCATACCAATTTATCATAGTCTAATGGATATAAAATCTCCAAGTCAATAAGGAGAAAACTTAAATCAACACAATAGTTACTATTGGTATTGTTTTCCAATCAAAACCAATATTTTATCTCAGTAATTGCAGCTTTCTTCTTAGAAAATAAAATCAGCAGTGATTTCAATTATAAAAGACCAATTTGATCGGAGAATAACACCATCAATACCTATTTTATTGATACCAAGTTTTTTCCTATTAACAATGACATATGTATACTATCCTAAATGGCCTCTTCTTTTACTAAGAATGGACTTAAACAGAATATCACATGGTTAAATTCCCGTTTATTTCTTCTATGTCCATAAATAATCATCTATCTCTTTTCCAGATTTGCAGGTTAACCTCAATATTTAACATCCCCATCTCAGTAGTAGATTCATTCCCCTTGATATTTTTGGGTATTAAAATATCTAACGCGAAGTGGTGTATATACTCCATACAGATAAACAGTTAACAGGCCCCTCTAAACTAAAAAGAGCACAAAAATGAGTCTTTGAAAAAGAACAATCATATCTCCTTGAATTTTTCATTTATGAACACAGATGGCATTCCTTTGGTGCATATGAAAACATACCAAATAATATGGACCATATGGACCAACAAAGGCAGGAAGTTATAGGATGCACATGATCTAGTAAAAACTAATAACAAAATAATACACAGAACTTGCAAATTTAGCAACAATTCCAGCCTACTGAATAGAAAATGGCAATATCATAGTAATAATAATCTATACGAGCTAGAATCCGCCACAAAACTCCTTGGATTTTTGCATGAAAAATGAAAGGAAAGGAAACAAATCACAAGAAGTCATACAGCATAACTAATTACCTTGCATTTTGAATGAATAACACAAACTGCAAATATACAGTTTTTTTTTCTATCAATTTTTTTGATTAAATTACAAACACAATGATAGCAAAGTACAGTGCCATATATTCAAATAAAAAATTACAAATATGCTTCAAGGAAACAGCGCATTGCAAGAAAAAAGGCAGATCCAACTCAAGTATTGAGTTATAGATCTTCAGATACATAAAAGATATCGTTAATCACAGAATTCATTCAGTACTTTACTAGATAAAAGTTTATTACTCTGGGCCTACAAGACTGTGAACCAATATTTGAATTTCAAATCTGCCCAAACCATTGAGGGAAGTGATTATCAAACTCAAAGAACCATACATTACAAAAGCAAATAATCAAACCTGAATATCTATCCAATAAAAAATACAACAAACAACTTCATATATTGTTCACGAATGTAAGAAAAGGAAGTTGGTAACAGGTTAAAACTGCATAGCTTACCCACTAGCATCAATCATATCCCTGGAAATCTTCATTTTTTTGGTAGTCCCTTTGTATAAATCCTCCAAACTGCATTGCAATGTTCTCTCAATAGGTGCACTTTTCCTTGGCACATTGCCAGAGCCTTCTCCAGTCGCATTCCTACTAAAAGAAGTAAAAATGTCATCCCCAAATCTGGGAAAGCCAGATGGACCGGCACGGCCACCCATATCCCCCATTCCAAAGGGACTCGAAAACCCAAAGAACTCCGAAAATATATCATCTGCACTTCTAGGGTTGAACCGGAAAGTGGTTGGTCCACCATCACTGCCACCGGAAAATCCACCAGCACCCGGGGGTGGCACCTGCCCTTTCAATCCCTCCTCACCATACTGATCATACACTGCCCTCTTTTGTGGATCACTCAAAACCTATTCACAAATCAAATCACCACCAAAACCTATTATTCCAATCATCCAAATCACAAGAAAAAATTTCAAATTGCAGGAATTAGTGAAAGAAATGGAAACATTGATAAATTCACCCGCTTGATTTCACAACCCAATCGGCATTACAATGAGATTGGGAGACAAAAACTATATATATATATACGTCGATATAAAACCCACAATTCCAATTCTCAAGAAATACAAAATTCAACACCTAGAAGTTGAAATTGTAAGAAAAAAAAAATGAGTATCCAATTGAAGACAATTTTTGTGGAGAGAAATCATACATCATAGGCTTCGGAGATTTGCTTGAATTTTGCTTCAGCATCCTTTTTATTGTTAGGGTTCTTATCAGGGTGCCACTTCATAGCAAGCCTGCGATAAGCTTTCTTGAGATCCTCATCGCTGGCACTTCGATCTACCTGAAGAAGTTTGTAATAGTCGACACCCATTTTCCAATTTACCTGAGCCGGAACAACGTGTGCGTAGTTTAGAATCACCGGTGGAAGAAAGACACGAAACAAGACATATCCACCAACACAGACACACAAACTTGTCTGGGCTCACCAAAACAACACTATGACAAATTCTTCCTGCACCCTAATAGCTGCTTCCTGCACCCTAATAAAAATTTTTAATTCCAACTTTGCCCTTTATAAATTCGGTTCTCAATTTGATTTCGTAATGACAACCGGATGACACCCTTATCCGGTTGTCATATTTAAAACATTTGACACTCGGATGACCAGTCCATCCGGTTCTTAATTTGATTTTGTTATGAGAACCGGATGTCACCCTCATCTGGTTGTCAAATTTTTTAAATATGACAACCGAATGAGTGTGTCATCCGATTCTCATAACAAAATCAAATTGAGAACTGGATGATGCGTATCCGGTTCTCATGCCTGAAATCGGAAAACTTCTCCTTTTGCCGTCGACAATGCACCAAATTTCAAATTAACTACTCTAATTAGTAATTAAACTTACTAATTGCTAATAAATGACATAAATTATTTACTTGAACAATTGAAGAAAACAAATCGAAGAATGGAACAATCGGGATGAAGACGATGTTAACCGGATAAAGAAAAATCTGAACCGGATGAGAAGCAGGAGGCAACGTTTGCGTGATACAGAAAGCTCACGTTGAACGTTAAAGGTTGAACGACAGCAACTTCCTGGCGGCGGGATGCACTTAGGGTTCACAATGGGGAATGAAGAAACTGACCCAAATGAAGATATTAGGGTGCATATAGGGTGAAGGACAATTTCGTATTATATAGGGTGAAGAACAATTTCGTATTCTACACTGCATTAATTAAGGGCAAAGTTGGCATCTAAAAACTTTTATTAGGGTGGAGGAAGCACCTATTAGGGTGCACGAAGAACCCGTCGTTAGGGTGCAGGAAGAACCCGTCCAACACTCTTGTACTTTGCACTAGTACTAGGCCCAGTTCTCCATCAACTTTGGAGTGCATTTTTTTTTTTTTTTTTTTTTTTTTTTAAAATATATCTTTTTTTTTTTTTTTTTTTTTTTTTTTAAAATACATCACTGTAATTTTTATAAGCTTTTAATTGAACAGGGTTATTGTAGATGATAAAAAATAATTATGCAAAGCGTATTTTACATTGTGATTTAGTTATAAAATTGCATATATGTGGTAATAAATATAATTTTTAAAAATTATTGATGTGAGAATTTTTTATTGATTTACTGTGTAATAAATTTTATACAATTGATTTATAAAATTAAACTCATTTAATAATGATGATGGTGTGCTTTATCATACTTTGCAATATTCTGAAGTGTATTTGTATGTTCTTACTAAAATTAATATATTAAGATAAGATTCTTCTTATCTATTGTAAATATTTCCTAAAATTAATTTTATTTAAAAGTATAATCCAACATTAAATATGAATATTTCTTCTATTTATATGTTATAAGAACCTTTTTTTATTAGACTCGGTTATTGTTAATAATTTCTTATATTTATTATTGAGTAAATATGTTAACTAAAAACTTTTAATATCCAGCTTTATTTTCAAGTAGAAATTCTAAAAATAATCGAGTTTTACTTTTATTTATGGAACTTCGTAAATTGTCTATTTAAAATGTGACGTCAGAAAAATAAATATAATGAGCATTTATTTCTTCATTTTATTGATTTTAATCAGGAATGCCTGCACATTGATTTTAAGTAAAAAATAAATAAATAAAAAAATCACCCAATCTAAAAGTTGAACAACACGTAACTTTGATTTGGTGATGGGATTGCTTTGTTGAAAAAAAAAAAAATACTTCATCCAATCCAATTAAATGTTCTTTGAATTGAATTATATGATTTTAGTTTTTATTCACATATCTTTGTTAGATTTTTAACCTACTATTACTACATACCTCTCCAGACATTGAATATCTTCAAAATACCAAATTATTTTTAGAGTTAAATATAATAAAACCTATTTTCAATTATATAATAAAGAAGACGATGTCAATCGATTGATTGATTAATTATCTTAAACTATATTTTCCGTTTTTCAAAAGATACAAGGATATCAACCAAAATCCTATAAAAACATGTTGGTAAAGAGAAAAGATACTTCAAATTCATAATTAGTTTTAATAAATATTAAACCACCAAATTTCAGATTAACTTAATCATATAAAATAAAAATTACTTTATGAAGTGAAATTTGTATCTATGTATATATTTTATTTTAGTCACATGCGCTTCAATTATAAACTCAAATTCCACCAATGATCAAATGGAAAAATAAAAATTGTTTTGAGTCAATAATTCGGTTATGATGACATCAATCTTTGCAAAACGATCACTACAATAACATATTTGTTTCTTAAATGTTTTATTTTTGTATTATATTTAAATAATAAAACAATATATTTTATAATACACGAATTCATGTGATTTAACTATTTAATGACTAAGTCGATGATGGATTTGGTTTTGATAATTCAGTATCTATATATTTTGGGTTTTGCTATCGATTTATATATTTTAATTAGAATGGATGGAATCATCCATAACGTTAATAAAATATTTTGTCATTTACATCGACATTTTCAAATACTAACTCCCTTTGAGTTCACACATTTTGAAACACCCCTCTTTGAGAATTTTTTTTTTAACTAATGTGACCCATAAAGTGAACAAACTTGTAACACATCATCACTATCTTGTAAAGAAAAAAATTAGCGGCAAACTCCATACCAAGTTGTAATTAAGGTTATATATTTTCTTTTAAAATTTACTTTTTATTTTTGAATATTTTTTATTCAAATGCGAGCAACCAATTTTGTTCTTTATTAATCAACTAAAATTTTTTAAAATTATTTGAATATCTTTTTCTTTATAAAACTACTAATTTAAAATACTTTTTTATTTAAATTAAAAAAATTTTTTAATTTAAATAAACAAAATTTAGTCTTTATAAAAATACCTTTTATGTAAAGTCTTGTAAATTACTATTTTAATACTGACCTAAAACTTTCTTAGTAAAAAATAATTTGTTTTAATTGAAGATACTTGAAGAAAAAGTTTACAAACAGAAACTAGATTTTTTTTAATAAGCTTTGTTATTTGGATTTGCAAAATATATTATATGTATAATATATAACATTTTATTTTTATATTAACTTAATATACCAGCTTTTCACATAATGGTTTTTAATCCTTTGTCAACAGTCGAAGTGAATTGTGCGCTTATGTGGACAAGGGACAGTATTGATATTTTATTCAATTTTAAAATATTTGAAATTTTTCATTTTTTTTTGGTGGGGCGTCTGGGAGGCGATTGTTCATACTTTCTTTGCCTCCACCTTTGTTTGAATTTTTCTTATGAAAAACTATTAATACACTTAAGTTTGTTATTCTGTAAATAATCAAACTAAGAAGGTAAGAATATAATGTGTTAAATTCTTAACTTGAGTATGTTGGACTTATTCTTGTTACAATTAACTTGAGCTCTAATTACATTTTAAATATTTAATTTATTTAGTTACGCAAATTTTATTTATTTGTTTTAATTTGGTTGTTTGTGGGTAAGTTTCAATCTTTTCATCACTTGACAATATTCTAATAATAATAATAATAATAATAATAATAATAATTATTATTATTATTATTATTATTATTATTATAATTATTAAATATTAAAAATGATAGCTATAATCATTAACTAATTGAATAAAAGTGAGTAAGATAACTTGTCTATGATAATAAAAGAATTAAAATTTTAATTATTATAATTAAAATAATTACTAAAATTATTCTAAAAATTATATTAAAATTATATAAATATAAAATAAATATAAACCTTTTATTAATTTTATAATATTATAATTATGTTGTAAAATTATACCAAAATAAAAAAAGGAAAGTTATAATAAATTGTTTACATGAAAATACTTATAGAATATTCTAATATTTATTTAAAAATATAATTATGATCATATAATAAAAACGCTTTCAAAACATTTAATGATATTATTTACATAGGTCAAGGAATGACACATTTCGTTTGTTAGTGAATTTTTCTATATTCAATGTCTTAAGTGTTCATAGAGTGTTATGTAGTTAAGTAGTTAAATACAGAAGGTTCAACACATAGTTACATATAGTTAAACAAATAAATTTCAGAACATATGGTTAAACAGTTAATCACTTAAATACATATGATTAAACAAATAATTTGTAGTGAGGTTTTTGACCCAGAACATGTGTGATTTGGTTCCTACTCAAGCAAGGCAGAGTTGTGGTGAAGAGCATGGTGGAGAACATCCAATAAATGAAACTTCACATAAATGAATTTTCACTCTTAACCACATAAATTAAATTTTAAGCTTTGGAGGTATGACATGTGTAATTGGGTAAATGGTGCAAAACATGTAAGTGTCAATATCCAATTTCGTCTGGATAAAAAATAAATGTCTCTTATTAATTTTAAAAAATAAAAAAATCATCTTTTGGTTTAGATTTATTATTTTCTTTATTTTTCTCTTATTTAAAAAAAACATAAAAAATATATAATTTGCATTTTTTTGTTTATTGTCTTTATCTTTTTATTTTATTTTAAGAAAAATAAAAAAAAATTATTTTCATCTCTCTTTAGTAAAAAAAGAATTATTAGAGTTAAGAGCAATTACGATGCTTATGATACTCACTTCCTCAAGTCTCTTGTTCCTATTCAAACCACTTCCAAAATTTCCTCCCATACTCCTATCATGCTATCAATGCTGCAGTACACTCACTTTAATCATCCTCTGATCCGTTACCCTGCATCAACCCACTTTAATCATCCCCTGCTTCCCTGCTTCTCCTACACCCTCTACAATGCTTCCCCCTACAATGCAGCAGCATTACCCCTTTCTGACAAGAACTGCTTTATTCTCTCTGCAATACTTTTCTCTACAGCTAGCATTACCTATTCTTAGCAAAGTGCTCTGCTCCTGCAAACCCGTGACCTAGTCAACCCTCCAGCACATATACGCATGGACTTGTTTGGACCTTCTAGAACCATGAGCATAGGTGAAAATTATTATGGTCTTGTGATTGTAGATGACTTTACACATGAACTTTGTTTTTGGTAACCAAAGATGAAGCCTTTAGTGTCTTTAAGAAACTTGCAAAGATTATTCAAAATGAGAAAAACTACACTATTGTTGTCATAAAAACAGATCATGGTAGAGAGTTTCAAAATGAAAGCTTTGAAAAGTTTTGTGAAAAGTTTGGAATTCAGCACAATTTTTCAGCTCCAAGAACTCCACAGCAAAATGGGGTTGTGGAGAGGAAAAATAGAGCCTTGGAAGAGACTGCAAGAACCTTGTTGAATGAAACAAACCTTTCGAAATATTTTTGGGCAAATGCAGTAAATGCTGCATGTTATGTGCTGAATAGAGTTTTGATAAGGCATATTTTAAAGAAAACCCCTTATGAGCTTTTCAAAGGAAGAAAACCAAATATTTATCACTTTAGAGTTTTTGGCTGCAAGTGCTTTATTTTGAATAATGGCAAAGATAATCTAGGCAAGTTTGATTCAAAGGCAGACGAAGGCATCTTCTTAGGTTACTCATCACATAGTCATGCATACAGAGCATACAATAAAAGAACCATGTTGATTGAGGAAATTGTACATATTACCTTTGATGAAACTAACCAAAAGGTACAGGATAAGCCTGAAAATAGTGCAGATGATGAGGAAGCTGGAAGATTACAAGAATTAAAAGAAACTGCTGCATAATAGAATGAAGACAAAACTGTAGAACTGGATACTGCAGAAAAGGAAACTGACTTAATCGACCATCAAATCAATTTACCTATAGAGTGGAGAGTTCCAAGAAATCTATCATTAGACAATGTAATTGGACAGATCAACAAAGGTGTCTCAACCAGAAACTCACTGAATCTACTGTGGGAATACATGACATTTGTCTCACAGATTGAGCTTAAGTCAATTCAAGAAGCCTTGAGTGATAGTAATTGGATTAATGTTATGCAAGAGGAGCGTAATCAATTTACAAGAAATGATGTGTGGAGCTTAGTTCCTAAAACCAGTGAAATGAATGTGATTGGTACAAAATGGATATTCAGAAACAAAATGGATGAACAAGGCATTATTGGGAGGAACAAAGCAAGACTCGTGGCTAAAGGTTACAATCAAGAAAAAGGCATTGACTATGATGAAACCTATGCACCAATTGCTAGAATTGAGGTTGTGAGGCTGCTGCTAGCCTATGCTTGTCTAAGTGGATTTAACTTGTTTCAAATGGACGTGAAGAGTATTCTTAAATGGATTTATAAATGAAGAAGTGTATGTCACTCAACCACCCGAATTTGAAGACCACAAACTGGCTGGACATGTTTACAAGCTTGAAAAAGCTCTCTATGGACTAAAACAAGCTCTTAGGCAGTGGTATGAAAGGCTAAGTAATTTTCTGCTCTCCAAGAACTATTAAAGAGGTCAAGTAGACAAAACTCTCTTTATTAAGAATTTTGAAAATGATATAATTTTGGTTCAAGTATATATTGATGATATCATTTTTGGATCAACTAATGAACTTCTTTGTCAGGAATTTGTATTAGATATGCAGGGGGAGTTTGAAATGTCTATGATGGGGGAGTTGAATTACTTCCTAGGACTGCAAATCAAACAATTAAAGTATGCATATTCTTAAGTCAGTCAAAATACTGCACAGATGTCTTGAAGAAGTTTGAGATGAATGGCTGCAAAGAGGCATCAACTCCAATTGCAACCAGTTGCTATCTAGATGGGGATGAACATGGGACAGTAGTAGATCAAACCAAGTTCAGAGGACTCATTGGATCTTTGCTCTATCTCACAGCAAGCAGGCCTGACATAACCTTTGTTGTATGCATGTGTGGAAGATTTCAAGCAAATCCAAAGGAATTCCATTTCAATGCTGCTAAAAGAATTCTCAAGTATCTCAAAGGGACAACAAACGTTGGCTTGTGGTATCCAAATGAAGCAACACTTAATCTCAAAGGCTATTCGGATTCAAACTTTGTTGGATGCAAACTGGACAGAAAAGCACAAATGGTACATGTCATCTACTTGGAGCAAGTCTCATCTCATGGAACAGCAAAAACAAGCATGCGTTGCTCTTTCAACTGCTGAAGCCAAGTACATTGCAGCAGGGAGCTGCTGTGCTCAAATCTGTTGGCTAAAACAACAACTTAGTTACTTTGGTCTTAAAGTCACAAAGGTACCTCTGTTATGTGACAACACTAGTGCCATTAATCTCACTAAAATTCTAGTGCATCACTCTAGATCTAAGCATATTGAGATTAGGCATCATTTCATTAGAGAGAAAGTGAGTAATGATATTTGTGAAATCAAATTCATTGAATTTGAAAAACAATTGGCAGATTTTTTTCACTAAACCACTTGCTAAGGATAGATTTAATTACCTAAGAACAGAATTAGGCATATTGGATCATTCGAACATTGCATAAAATAGAACTGCATAATATTCTGCACATTGTCACTCAAATCAGTTTATACGTGTTTGGAATCAATTTATTGCTGCAACAGAATTTACTATGAAAATTTCGTTTTGTTGTTTTATCTTTTTTGCAACTAACTCACATGACCTGAGCAAAATGAATGAGTAAGGATTCGAAGAATCAAATCCACTGAGCATTCTGTAATGGGCAGAAGATTTGTAATTGTCATTCCAAATCCCATTTGTCTTACCTTTATTGAGCCACTCAAAAGCCACCCGTCCTCATTCAATTGGAAGCGAAAAAGGTAACCTCTGCATAGCAGCTGAATCGATTAGCATTATGCAAATTTCCATTATTAAGCCATCTTGTCTCATTAACTAATGAGGTACGTGCTTTTAAATCCAAAATTGTACAATGGGTAGTCCAAAGGTTTTGTAATTGTACTATTTGATTGTGTTGTTTGATTATGTCTGTGTTTGCCCATAGATATCACATTGCACATAGGCATTTTGCATAAGCATCCTGCATTAGCATACTTTAGAAAAACACAAAGTTCCAAATCCATTTCTCTGCGACACAAAAGTGCTTCCATGGCCTCCCCAAGAAATCCTAGAAAGAGAACCAAGGAAGCTGCAAGTGGTGGAAGACACAATGACACAAGGGGTCATCTTGAAGGCTGGTTTGCAAATGTTCGTGACAAAGGAACAAAAGCAAGTATCAACTCCTATCTGACCACAGTTAGCAGAAAAGTAATCAACACTCCAAAGCATGTAAGCCTGGACTGTTTGAAATTAGAAGAGTTGCTGGATGTTGCTGAATCTCTGGAATTTCAAGGGCTCGAGAAATTTATTGGGCTGACAAGCAATATATATCCAGACTTGACAAAGGTTTTCTTCACCAATCTGAAGGTGAAAGGAGACAAGTTTGAGTCAAGGGTCAAGGGAGTAATAATAGACATCACTCCTAATCTTTGGGAAATGGTCACTGGTCTAAAATGTAACAGGCTGAAGCTTGGAAAGGGCGTTATTGAAGGACTTGAGGACTACAACAAAGTGACATTCTACAGAAGCTGTTTGAGAAACCCACAAGCTGTGGGAAAAGGCTTTCAAGTTGGCGGTCTTTCTGTGTATCCGAGGATTCTGACATTCATCATTGTGTGGATTTTAACTCACAAGGTCATAATCATGCAGTTCTACATGAGGAGGATATGATACCTATGTATTGTATCATGAACCAGATAAAGGTTAACTGGTCGTCTGTGATTAGAATGAAACTAGAGAAAGCAAAAAGATTAATGGATTACCTTGTTCCATATGTGGTGCTCATCTCAAAGTTTATTCAATACTTCAAGGTACCTGATAAAGGAGAGCTTGTTGAACCTGTAAAGCAAGCGTTCGAAATGAATACCACCAACTTCAACAAAATGGGACTGATAAAAGTGAATGGCCAATGAAGGTTGAAGAAGAGGAAGATTCAGAAGAATCTACTGACGCTAGTGCTAATGCTCATAAAATGTTGAAGGTGATGATGCTGAAGAGAATGTGGAAGGTGAAACAACTGGAGAAGCTGCTGGCGACACTGGACAAAATTCAGACTTTTCAAAATTTGCACAATCTATATTGGACAAATTGGACACTATCTCTGCTAAGCAAAGGAACAATCAAGAGATTAATATGACTCGATTTGAAAATTTGGATCAACAAGTCGAAGTTGTGCTGGACAAATTGGCCACAATGGCTGCTTGGAATGAGCCAATTGAGTAAATCATGCATATCATACACATTGTCTCCCATTTGATGAATACACAGGGGGAGAATTAGTGTAGTTTGTGTGTGGTTTGTTTTGTGTTCTGTTATTTGGTTATTTTGTGTCCTGGTCTGTTCTGGTTGTTCTATTGTTAGGTGGTTCTGCTGGCTTCAAGTTATGTTTTCTAATATTTTGAATAGGTCTACCTAGGTTTAGGTTTACCTTTTTTATCAGGATTTCATCCTGCTGCTATTGCTGCTGAACTAGTTCGTGTCTTGGTTAAGTTCTACTCCAAATGATGTAATGATGTATTGTTGTTCTGTGCTATATTGGAGAATTCATGTGTAATTCATGCTTTGACAACAAATATGAATGGAAATATATGAACTTTTATGTGATATAAGTTCTATGACAGACTATTGCTTTCACTAGTTTCTTCTATGAAGTTGTAGATCTTAAACCACTCACACATTGGATTGTCTTCATCAAATAAGGGGATATTGTTAGTACTCTCACAATACTAAAGGATTTGATGAAGTTAAGCAAGCCAAACCAAGCAAGAAGATGGAAGTGTGTCTTAGGCTTTGTCTTAGTGTGAGTGAGTGTGATTGATGGTGAAAGAGAACCTATACATATCTGAGGAGAAATTCACTACCACATGGTCTAAAATGTTTAAAACAAATCATAACGAATAAGAAAAAACTTTGGTTAAAAACAGTTTTGGAAAATAAGGTACTGGACGAATATGAGCTGATTTCAAGTTTAAGCAAAATTAATTTATTTGTGCCTGACAGAACTGGATTAACTATTTTTTAAAAATTCGGTTTGGGTTCTTCTCTTATAAATACAGTGCATTTTCAAGTGCGAAATATACACATACGAAACAATAATACAACCTTTGAGCATCACTTGTGAGAACTACTATGAGAAAATCGTTTTGAAAAAATCTAGAGTTTTTCTTGATCATTTGAAATGGGCTTTTTACTTGAAGAATCAATCTTGATCAAAGTAGTGTGCTGTTGGATTTCTTCAAGACTGTGTACAGGCCTTTCTTTCTGTGCCAATCAAGGAGTTCTTCTCAACCTTTCTTGAACCTATTTGAGTCAAGATTTGTGTTGTGTTCATTGTAATTCTGTGAAATTCTTGAGGAAGGGTGACAAGTATAAAATTGATTATGTCTCTTCTTGACCCTTCTCTCATAATCTTGATCTGTTCTTGTGTTGCTCATTGCAATTAATTGAAAATTGATTTGGTCTTAGTTAATCTATTGTAATTGCAACTGAATTTTTGCTTACATTGATTGGTCATTTTTCTAATCTTGTATTACCTATAGCATTCTGTTTTTATGGTTTTAAAAAGATTTGAAATTGTGTTTTGTATTGGATTTCTTTTACAGAATTAGTGTTTCATTTTTTAGATCCTATATCATAATTGGTTTGTTCTAAGTGTATTTTACATAATCATTAAATTTTCTACATAATATGATAATTTGAATTTATTGCTGGATTATAGGATTCTATTATATTACCTCGACTGAATTTCTATCATAGTTAATTTTTTGTTTTATATTGTTTTGGTGATAATTGCATATATCTTGTTTCTACTATTTTAGAAATCTTCATTGCGATAGTTATTCATTCTGTTTGTTTTTGACTATGCATCTAAAATAAATCAATTCATTCGTGCTTGAAGCCAATTTAATTTCTACTGCACCTTATATTCTTGATCATTGATATTTATTATAGACTTTCTAGTTACGAAAACTATTTTCAGTATTTTAAAGAGAAAAATCTTTCAAAGTTCAATTCACCCCTCCCTCTTGAACTTAGTCAAATATGTTTTCAAGCTATGATGCAAATGTTAAGTGCGATTATCATGGTGGGGCTGCCAGTCATTCAATTGAAAGGTATTTGTCTTTTAAACGCAAGGTACAATCCTTGCTTGACGCTGGATGGCTAAGTTTTCAAGAAGATACACCTACTGTTAAGAACAATCCTTGTTCGGGAGATGTCAAACAAGTTCCTAAGTGAGGTGAAGTGTTTGCACCAGGTGGTGGAAGTTGCTGCAACTGTGAAGAGCCTGAGAAGGCATGAGGCTTGTTTTAGGAGTTTATGTTTTGCTTTAATCATTTCATTTCAAGATGTTTTCGTTTCAGTGACTTCTGTTTAGACTATGAGTTTTTATCTCTTTTGGCAATTAAATGTTCACGTTATCTTATTACGAATTTGCTAGTAAGATTAGATCTTGAGTTAAACAAAAGAAAAAAGGAAAAATGAAGGGCACATGCTTGTTGGCAAATATCAAGGGAACGCTTGCAAATACTAGTTTGCTCTAATCAGGGTCAGGTCTTAAAAGGTGTCGTGGGAACAAATCAAATAAACAAATCAAATAATAATAAAAAAGGGTGATCACATGACTAAGTTAATTATTTTCTTTGATACAATCGTTGAATTCATGACGTCGCAAAAACTAAAAGGCAAGGATGTTGCGTTGTCTCAATTTAATAAGGGGTAAAGGCTGACAATTTCCAATGAAACATTTGCATGTATATTGCTTGAAATCCTCTAGTCTCTCCTCATCCCAAAATCCCGAAACAAAAGAATCTGCCTCAATAGCTATCACCATTGCCCAAAATAACAAATCAAGGGTAACACACTAGGGCAAAAATGCCAGGCTTATCTTGGTTGGCCGAATGGTTAATCTCCAATCTCTAGGGGCAGTCAAATAATGATAAGTCCGCTAGATTGAAAACCTACGAAGGCAGTCTAGGCAAAAGAAAGGACAGTAAAACAAGGAAACAAAAAATAAAGGAAAAAATGAAAAAAAAAATGACATGTGTTGGGAGACATTGAAACTTGTTTCAGGGTTAATGTTTTTGAAAATAAAGCAATCGTGACTTGAAATGATATGTGGCCATGTTTCTTTATCTGAACAAAATTCAAATCCTTTGTACCCTTCTTGAGCCAACAAAAAATATATATAGTTTTTTTCAAAATTACCTAAGCAAGGATTGTTACTACGGTAAAACTCAAGTCAAGGTATACATTAGAAGATCGTAAAAGTCAAATAAAAATCTACCATTCAGATGAAAAATCCACTTCACCTAGCCTTACTCCAACACACCAAAATTGGGGCAATCCTGTGTCACATGTATACCTTGCATAAAATTTTTCCCTTCTATAGGGGCATCCGAATGATAATATATCTGAAGCTGTGCAATCTCAGCTTCTTTTCAAACCACATTGACTTTCTATCCCACATATTTCATCCACCTATGGATTCAAGCACATGCATTAAAATGTTTTACAGAAAAAAAGTCAATAATGTCCCAAATTTAACAATAACTTCAGGATTTGCAACATCCCTCACTTTCGAGAACAAATTTCAAATAAATTCAACGATAAAAAAGAGAGCAATTGACTCTGAATGTCAACATCGCAAAAAAATATAAAAAAATAAAGTCTCATAGATTCTTACATGCATTTCATAGACTCTGATGCATTTATACATGCATTCTCACCAAAAAATGATCAAAAATAGAATCTCATGCATACATCCATGCACCCTCATAACAAAAATGAAAATAGAGTCTCATATACTCTCATTCATGCACTTGCCTCTAAGCATGCATAATTCAAAATTCATTTCCGCGTTCACTTGATGTTCGCCTACAAGTTTCGATCTATTTTCAAAAACGTGGTTCGTGACCCTCTCAGCATGGCTAAGGTCTCGTTCTCACATTCTTTTCAAAAAGTGGTTCGTAAGCCTCTCGGCATGGTTAAGATCTCGATCTCACTTTTCTTTTGATAAATGATATGAGATCCTCTCGATATTATCAAGATCTCAACCTTTCAAAAAATAACTTTTCAAACGGTGGTTCGTGACCCTCTCGACACGGCTAAGGTTTCATTCTCACATATCTTTCCAAAAAAGGTGGTTCGTGACCCTTTCGGTATGGCTAAGGTCTCAATCTCACATTTCTTTTCAAAAATGGTTTGAGACCCTCTCGATGCAAGGTCTCAAGTGAAGATACGGTGATCCTCTTGATACAAGATCCCGATCTCATGTTGTTAGGTATGGCCCGCTGGTTCACGATCAACCTTATGGTTGGAGCGATGATCCTCTCAACATGGTCAAGATCTCGGCTCTTCAACGATATATGACCCACTCGGCTTTGCTAAGGTCTTTACAAAGATTCACACTTGTAAAAGTGTTCTTTTATATTTTGGCGATCACATGTTGTTTGTCTGTGTGTAATGGTATGTGATCCACTCAATATTATCAAGGTCACAACCTCATAATGGTATGAGACCCTTTCGATATCATCAAGATCTCAATCTTTTAGAAGAAATGGCATGACCCTCTTGGCTCAGTCCAAGGTCTCAACCTCAACTTTTCAACACGTGATAGTTCGTAACCCTCTAGGCCCAGTCCAGGGTTTCGACTTCAACATGTGATAGTTAGTAACCTTCTCGGCTCAATCCAAGGTTTCAACCTCAAATTTTCAACATGTAATAGTTCGTAACCCTCTCGACTCAGTCCAAGGTTTCGACTTTAACTTTCCAACACGTGATAGTTCACAACCCTCTCTGCTCAATCCAAGGTTTCGACCTCAACTTTTCAACACGTGACAGTCCGTACCCTCTCGGCTCAGTCCCACGTCTCGACCTCATGTTTACCTTTTAGCATGTGATGGTTTGTAACCCTCTCAGCTTAGTCCAAGGACTCGACCTCACTTTCACTTTTCAGCACGTAGTAATTTGTAACCCTCCTGTCTCGGTACAAGGTCCAACCTTACTCTTTTTTGGAAAATTTATTTTCAATCTATTTTCAACATGTAATAGTCTCGACCTCACCTTCCCCTCTCTTTCGAACAGTGACCTCTCTTTTCGAGAATGATTCAAGTGCTTGAGTTTTTCTTTTTCTTTTTTTTTTTCAAGCCGGACGAAATTAGTGTTTGTCTTTACTTAACTTTGATAATATGAAAATGTTAATTTTCAAATTATCTAGTAAAATTTAAGTAAAGAGGGGCAACTGTCAACACCCAATTTCGTCCAGATAAAAAATAAACGTCTCTGATTAATTTTAAAAAATAAAAAAATCATTTTTTGGTTTAGATTTATTATTTTCTTTATTTTTCTCTTATTTAAAAAAAAAACATAAGAAATATATAATTTGCATTTTTTGTTTATTGCCTATCTTTTTATTTTATTTAAGAAAAATAAAAAAATCATTTTCATCTCGCTTTAGTAAAAAAAAGAATTATTAGAGTTAAGAGCAATTATGATGCTTATGATACTCAATTCCTCAAGAGTCTTGTTCCTATTCGAACCACTTCCAAAATTTCCTCCCATACTCCGCTCATGCTATCAATGCTGTAGTACACTCACTTTAATCATCCTCTGATCCGTTACCCTGCATCATCCCACTTTAATCATCCCCTACTTCCCTACTTCTCCTGCACCCTCTGCAATGTTTCCCCCTACAATGCAGCAGCCTTACCTCTTTATTACAAGAACTGCTCTGTTCCCTCTACAATACTTTTCTCTACAGCTAGCATTACCTCTTCTTAGCAAAGTGTTCCTTTCCTGCAAACCCATGACCTAGTCAACCCTCCAGCACATATACGCATGAATCATTTTCTTTTTAGGGAGAGGGGGACACTCTCACGTTTCACACACATTACACGCTGATTCTCCTCCCAATCAAGAATTGAGAGAGCACAAAAACAAGGAAAATCGGAAAAACACTAGCTAAGAATACCACAATCGTAATAAGTGAAATACAATTACAAGAAGAAGGAATAGGTATGAATTTAAATTTGATCGATTTGGTGAAGAGCTTGCTTGTTTGAGTCTCCATTCCATGTTCTGTTTGTGTAAATATATCATGTGTTGTTTCATTTTGAAAGCATCCTACCCATGTCTTCATCCAAATCTCCTCCACTCCTCCATTCTTGTATTAATCTTCAAATCCTATGAATCACTCAACTCTATTACTACCATGGACTCCGACGGGAGCTACCTAGCAACCCAAACCATAGAGCTTCGCCACGAATACCACCATGTCATCCATCGCGCAGCGGCAACATGAAATCGCCTTCTCATCCTGCCACCACTCCCTCCACAACAACCCCTCTCTAACCCAAACTGCGAGCCAAGCCTTGCCTCCAAAAAGCACCTCCTAGGCACCATACCTCATCACCAAAAGAAGCCTCACAAAAAAATTTGTAAGAAACCCTAATCAACTCTTTCTTTGCCACCGCTGTGGTCTCCTTTCTCGACGCCGTCACCACGAGCATCCGCTGCTATAACAGCCGTCGGAAGGGCTGGCCCACCAAGTCTTACCATCGCGGGCTGTCGTCGACGAACCAAAGCCTAGTCGCCACACCCTCTGTTGCTAACCCTAGTTTTGATTTCAAATGAGGGAAAAGCTTAGAAAGGTGAAGGATTGAAGCAGATCAAATGGGCTGGCGTTAGGTCACTACTCTCACCCCTCCATTCACTCTTTTGTACTGACTTCTCTCTGCTCAATTTTTTTTTTAATTTTACTTTGCCACACCCGTTTTTTTTTTCATTTCTGCACCACATTGCCAATTGAAACACTTACTTTCTTTTTCATTTTTCCGCCACATTTCTTTTTTTTTTTCTTTTGCTTACTTTGCTGATATTTTTTTTATTTAATTTTAATACTCTTCCAAAATAAATTTCTTAAATATATAACTACTTTCCTCGTATCTTATTTCAAAATAAAAATTTGATTAAATATCTAAATAACCGATCGCGTTATGTGGAATTTAACTCGAAAAACTTTGGTTATTTTGTTTGGATAATCAAAGGACCGTACGCGTCAAGCGATATCCAACACGGAGTTTTTCTTTGAAAATATACAAAAATATTTCAAATTCATATCAAAAGTTTCCAAAATACCCAATTTTCAAAAATATAAAAATTTAAAATTGTCAAAATTAAAAAGAATATACAAAATTTCAAAATAAAAAACTATCAACATCTCAAACAATTTTTAAAGAACTGCATAACCCTGATTTTTCATCCCTGAATACGTAGGAGCAAGGTCAAACCCTTGTCGGGTCCCCCAAGATAAAAAATATATTTTCTTTGTTTGTATTTGTACTTCTGTTTCTTTTTACAGGAAAAATAAACATTTTCAAATCCACACTCATTTCACTTATTTAATTAGAGGTATCGTCTTAGGACGGACGTTGTGGGGGTGCTAATACCTTCCCCACACATAACCGACTCCCGGACCTAGATTTGTTTTTTTGCAAACTAGCCTTATCCTATTTTTCAGTTTTTCCATAGATTTTCATAAAAACTATGATGGCGACTCATTTTCTAATTTTTCAAACTTATAATATATTTTCTTTCAGATCATCGTCTTGTCGCTATTCCGGTTGCGACAGTAAGGATATTACTTATGGAGGTGAGGGAGGAAAAAATTTATTGTTTGTATTGGTTGATAAAAAGTTGTGTTGAGTTAAACACTTGTACATGCAATGGTGCTGATGGCGCAAGACCTATGTCCCTTGTTTCATGTTATTGTTACTTGGTGAATATTATGGTAATCCAATGCAGAGTTTTGGTCATTCCCATAGTGCAAAAAATGTAAGGATATTACCTATGGAGGTGATGGAGACACATATTTGTTGTCTTTGTTGGTTACTCAGAAAGTTGTGCTAAGTTAAACACTTGCATGTGCAGTGGTGCTAATGGCGTAAGACCCCTATCCCTTGCATCATGACATATTTAAGTGTTCCATGGTGACCCAAGACAAAGTTGTGATGACTCCCATGGTGCAAAACATGTAACGATATTACTTATAAAGGTGAGGGACAAACAAATTTATTGTCTGTGTTGGTTGGTCAGAAAGTTGTGCTGACTTAAACACTTAATTAGACAGTGTATAACACTTGTATGTGCAGTGGTGCTGATGGCCCAAGACCTCTGTCCTTTGCTTCATGACATTGTTAAGTGTTCCATGGTGACCCACGACCCAGTTGTGGTGATTCCTAAGGTACAAAACATGTAAGGATATTACTTATGGAGGTGAGGGAGGAACAAACTTGCTATTTGTGTTGGTTGGTCAGAAAGTTGTGTTAAGTTAAACACTTGTATATGCAGTGATGTTGATGGTGTAGGATATGTCCCTTGCTCATTGTTAATTGGTGAATATTATGGTGACCCAAGGCATAGTTTTGGTCATTCCCATGGTGGAAAACATGTAAGGACATTACTTAAGGAGGTGAGGGAGGCACAAATTGTTAGCACCAAGGCTAAGCATGTGATTTGATGAAGTCAATATTGTGAGCACCAAGGCTTAGCATGTGAAGCTGATGAAGACTGCCTCATGAAGAATCTGTTGGAACCAACCTGGACCAGAATTATTCAAGTGAAGACTTTGTGCCAACATGAAGATGGTTGGGTGATTAGGTCTTGGTCCTCAGTTGGATTTGTGTGTTGGTGATTGCCTTTGTCCTTAATCATGAGTGGCATGATTCATCACTTCTGAGGTGCTAAAAAGATTCACAAAGATTTTTATTAAAACTGTTTTTAATAAAAATAACCCAAAATGTTTTTGTTGGAAAAAGGTTTTTCAATTGACTGAATTTCTAAAACAATCGATTGAATGTGACAGTTATTTCTGTTACAACTGAAATACAATTATGGCTGTTACAACTGAAAACTTTGACTGGGTCAAACTTTGAATGGTTTGTTCAATTAATTGAATTTTGACAGCTAAGCAGTTTTTGAAACTGATTTTGGGTATTTAAAGGAATGAGAATCATCAGTTTCAGATTTATCAAAATAAAGACTTTCGAAAAGCATTCCTTGAGATTTTCTAAGAGAGATATTGCCCCTTTTGTGCGATCATCATTTTTGCAAAGCTTTTCAAATAAAGAAACCTCCAAGAACGTGAATCTTTGAAGCATCCTTGAAGTAAGGTTCTTGCTACTTTGGTTCTGGACCAAAGCTAAGTCTTCTACACTTGATCTTCATTCTGTGTAATTTGTTTTGTGTAGAAGCACTCTGTAATCTTTTCTGATCCTGTTGATCTGTAATCTGTTTGCTGTTTTCAATTACTGGGTTTGTAATTGAGTTGGTGCAGTGCGTTCTGCACTGGTCTCGCATCTGCTGAAGGGTTCAGTAGAGGGTGAGTGCTGCTGAGAGCAGTGTTACTTGCGGACTACAAGTGTTGTGGTGCAGTGGGTTTCTACACTGGTTACACACTAGCTGAGGGGTTCAATGAGGTGTGGGTTTACTGTTGGGAGCAGTTTGTAACTTGCTGGGAGCAAGGGTTGTAAACTGATCTTGTGATCTGTTTTAGTGGAAATCTTTGCTAGTTTGCAAAGGACTGGACGTAGCCCTTGAGGAAGGGTGATCCAGTATAAAAATTCTGTGTTCTTGCTTTTTTCCGTACTCTTCTTGATTGTTTTAATTCACTGATGTCATCTTTAAAATTGACTGGATTAAAATCTGTTCATACTGTTGATCATACTCTGAACATCTGTTTTCATAATCAACTGTGATTCTGGATTGTGTTTAATCTACTGGATTATGTTTAACATCTTAAATCTGGGTTAAAACATTTTTACACTGTGAACTGTTTTCTGGGTTTAACTCTGATATCTTCCGTTGTGCACAATCGATTGTTTACCTGACAGTCCAGAATTACATAGTCAATCGATTGAATAAAGAATTTTCATTTTCTACTTAAAAAACAAATCAGATTTGCGAAAAGTTTTTGAAAGTTCAATTCACCCCTCCTCTTGAACTCGGTCTAAACCTTATTTTACACAAATTTGTTGTCTTTGTTGGTTGGTCAGAAAGTTGTGCTGAGTTAAACACTTAAATAGACAATGTTAAACACTTGTATGTGCAGTGGTGCTGATGGCGCAGGACTTTTGTCCCTTGCTTCATGTCTTTGTTATTTGGTGAATATTGTGGTGACCTAAGGCAAAGTTTTGATCATTCTCATTGTGCAAAACATGTAAGAATATTACTTATGGAGGTGAGGGAGGCACATATTTGTTGTCTTTGTTGGTTGGTCAAAAATTTGTGTTAACTTAAACACTTAGGTAGGCAGTGATAAACAGATAAATGTGCAGTGAGATTTTTTACCCATAACATGTGTGAGTTGGTTCCTGCTCAACCAAGACAACTTCTTATACAACTTTTCCATTAAAATAAAAATTGTAATATTTCTTTTTAGAGTAGTATGCTACAATTGAATTTCAAGAACTCATATGATAACTTTTTTATGATAACTTTTTATAATGGAGATGACATTGTTATATTTACCCAACTGAGGTGAATTTGTTATATTGTTATACTATGATAATGAATATAGGTGAGTTTTGTTATAATGTTATACTATGATAATGAATATGCTGGATTGAAATATTGAAACATTCAATCCATACGGGTCATAATAAACATCCAATTCATACGGGTAATAATAAACATGAAATAGTGCGAAATAATATTTATAATTAAACTTCTCATAATCTGAAACAATCAAAATTAAAATACAAGTCAGATCAACCATTTCCCATAAAGTCAGATCAACCCTTTCCCATAAAAGTCAGATCATCGCTTTCCATCTCCATTTTAGTGACCAGTTTGTCAACTTTCTGGATTAGATTTCTTTTCATTGTTGGTTGAACTTTCACACCTGTTTTCAACAAAACAATTAGACAAGAAGAATCCCATTTTTACAAGACCAAAACCCACAAAAATTAACATGCATTCACTTGGCAATGGAAGTGACAAGAAAGAAAAACCCAAACCCATAGTTTATAAAACCAAAAGCCACAAAAATTCCTAACATGTATTCAATTTATAACATGTAATCCTTTTGGGAAGCTATGTGATATTTGTGTATCTTGAAGCACCAAAGACATAGTAATGAACTTTATAATTGTAATTATAACTTCCTTTATATCTTCATAATATCTATCTAATGTTTTCATGATAATCAAATGCAACCCTTACAAGCATGACAATAGAAATTTTACATCGAAATTTCTCGAATAAAACAATTAAAAGAAAAACTAAGAGCAAGAAATTAGGTAAGTAATTAATGTGAATCTTCACGAGCACATTATAGATACTGTATAGTTAATTTTCCTTGCCAAGAGCGAACTTTGCTCTAAGTAAAAGTGTTCCTGAACACATCATCATATAAACTGTTGATAAAAAAAATCATCATATAAATCTGACTAAGTATCCCAAGATAATGTTCTATATGATTTTTCCAATATCTAACAACTATTGGAATCATTAGAGTCTTTAGTTAAAATTTTTATTATTCATGTACCAACAATAATGTTCTATATGTGTGAGTTGGTTCTTACTCAACCAAGGTAGAGTTTTGGTCAAAAAGCATAATGAAGAATATGCAATGATATTACCTACGATATAACTAGTCGTTTTCTCAGCTTTTATCTTACTGGATTGAGTGCATAAACTAACCATGTGTGGAGAGGGATGTAGTTAGCACTTACTAAGGCTATTTGAATCCATAGGAACAAGGTCATCTTTGAGGGTGGTCAGGTGGATGAGGTAGAGATTTTTCTACAAGCACAAGTGCAAGCTTGGAATTGGGCAAGATTTAGGGGAATTGGGTTTCAAAAAACACTTGCAAAATGGTATCTACACCCTATTGACTACCTGAGAAAGGTTAAATAATTAAGTAGGTCTTGAGCATTTAAGTTCTCCCTGCATACCGTCTCATCTTCGAAACTGCTTTCTCATTTCTATTGCTCTTATTTTTGAAAGAAATTACAAGCCAAAGTTGACATGGAGGGTGTTTCATAATTTTCACTTGTTCTTAGTGTGCTTTCTTGTGCATTTGTGTACATTTTGGAAATTTTTTTCTTGTAATAGGGTTGGAGCACCCCTAAAGTGTTCCTGTACATAGGTCAATGAGGGGGGACACATTTGGTTCAATTTGGTGTTATTTGTTCGTTGTATTAAGTGTTCAGAAAGTCCTGAGCAATTAATCACTTAAATATACATGGTTAAACAGATAAATGTACAGTGATGTTTTTGACCCAAAACATGTGTGAGTTGGTCCTGCTCAACCCAGGCCGAGTCGTGATAAAGAGCATGGTGGAGAACATGCCATAATATTACCTACATAGGCCAGGGAGACACATGTTGTTCAATTTTGTTGTGTTCATTGTTTATTGTCTTAAGTGTTCAGAAAGTCTTGTTACTCACTTAAATACACATGGTTAAACACATAAATCAGGATAAATCAAAATGTTCCTTCCTCACTAAATCATGTCATATATCAACAATTATATATTAACACCAAAATATATTCCCAAATTCTACCTCAATTTCTCATTTCATCTAACAAATTAAGTCATATATTATAAACAAAATTTGTATAGCAACTCAAAATTACAATTTTTCAGGTCTATTAAACATACAATATTCAACTCTATCAAATATACATTATTCAGGTCTATCAACACTACAAATATGTATTTCCAAATACAAGAGATCTTCAAAATTCAGCTATGAAGCCCTTTTTGACTTGCTTGTCTTACATTTGTCCCTCAAATATATGTCCAAGGTGTTCTAACAACCATCCACACCTTTTTATATCTTCACATAATTGCAAAGATCAGGACATTGATTAGACGAGAATGTTAAAGATAATAAATTATGGTTCTAATGTAATTTGTTATCTTTCATCTCACAATAAACTTGCACTAAAAGTATTCGCATGATCCTTTTTTTTCTAATAAATTCTTACTTTTCATCATGATGCGACTCTTTATCTTTCGGAAACTTAATTTAACAGTGGGAGAACAAAAAAAAGAATAATGTTATCCTACATACAACAAGTACATTATGACATAAAAATAAGATTAACCAAACTAAGTTGTAGCACCATCAGTCAAGCGCTCAAATAAAAAGAAAAAATACCAATACCTTAATTGGATGAAAAACAGGTAAAATAACTATGTTGAGAATAACTCAAATACATGAAAGTTTTACAAGTAATGAAAAGGATTACCGAGTAAGTTTGAGTTAATCAGTTTGTGACAAACTTACACTGCCCTACCAACTTGTTAAGTAAACTGGTTTTATTTTATTTTTGATTATGTATGTATTTCATTAACATAGCCAAACAAGTGAATAAAATATTTATTGGTTGGCTTCTTTTCTTACGTGTGATTTCAGGGACTTCTGGAGAGGAAAAAAATAGGAAAGGAAGAAAGTGTTTGGTATATTATTCAGGAATAAATATGTAAGCATATAGGTGTCTGTTGCCAATAACATAATAAATGCAAAACACAAATTAATTTAAAGAGGAATGAAATAGAGATTTGATTTTAACCCAAAAACAACCAAATCACAATAATCTTATTAACTATTCAATCTTTTAGAAAATAAAATCTAGTTATCTAATTAATTCGTAATATCCACACACAAATGTCAACATTATGCATAATTTTTTAAATTAGACTTAACTAACTACTGGTTACCCATCAATCTATCTAGTTTTTTCCCCTTCATTTCACTCTTAATAAAAACACAAATCATAGGACACAACATAAAACATAAATAAAAGATAAATGAGTAAAAAATTATTTATTTTGAAGTTCATATAACAGTCTTTAAACAGAGCAATTGGCTTTGATAGGACAATATTACCATTTTTTTAATAATGATAGATATTCAATTAATTTTTCCCCATCACCCCAATAAACCAGTCTACCATTAATTGATCTTTAACGATTAATTCTCATGTTTGAAAATACAAATTTTTATGCACATTTTTTTATTTTAAAACACAAATTTATATGCATATATTTATTATCAGTTCCTTTTACGAGGGTAAGAAGGAAATGGCTAATTGAAATTAGACCTCCATCTTCGTCATGAGTTCTTTGACAAATGTGTGGCAGAGACAATAATATTATGTGCACTAGGCTTAATGAAGTCTTCTTTAACATCATTGTCAAATAATGCAAGCACACAGTTATAGTAATTGTCAACACTGAGAAGACCAACCTTTGCAGGATGATGATTTAAGAGTTAGCATCTGATTGTTACATTTAGGATTTTGAACAACACAGTAAAAATAGTAAAAAATACCATCTTATTAGTTTTTTATGAATAAGTTGGGCCCAAGTTATCATCTCCAATAGCTCTTGCCTTAGATTTCTTCAGTGGTTTGTCAAAATGAAAGCCGAAGAGTATATGAGGTGAAATGATTGTACAATCATGTATTAATTTTACAATTCAGTATTAAAGAGTGTAAGAGGTGAAATGATTGTACAATCCCATATTAATTTACAATTCAGTATTGATTTTAAAAACAGAATTGACTTTCACTTGAAAGCCTGTAAATTGATGGAAACAATGACACTCCTCGTACTGCCACCACTCAAATACACCAAACACCTCAATAAACCATCAAAACTACTTCAATGTTTACCTTTCTACGTCTAGATAATTCAAGGAAAAAGATGTGCCTTTAGCTTGAATGCCTCAATGAAAACCACAATAGCCAAATCAATGTTCAATGGAGACCATCGTCGGTCACTACAGCAAACTACAAAACAAATGTGCAGGAAAAACAGAACCATGATATCAAAGTTACAAATTTAAAAATTAACCCATTAATGAAAACTTTACCCCAAAGGACAAGCCATACCACACACATAACCGGACCTGTAAAGAAACAAATCGCGCACAAAAACGAAAGGAGACGTCACGCCTGCAGAGGAAGACTGCATCGCAGAGAGAGATAGAGACGGTACACGCTTGAAAAAAAAAAGATTTGTCGCAGCGAGATAGAGAGACGGCGAGAGTGGTTGAGCCGACAAGGGCTGTGTGGACAAGGAATGTAAATGAAACGACAACCCTAAGAAGATGGGTGGATTCAAAAACGAATAGTGAAGGAGGAAGCTCGTGCGAGTGATTGCAAATGAAAGACAAATGGTGTTGGTGTTGCGGCGCTAAACGAATGAAAGAGCAACGAACGCCACTGAAACCCTATTTCTCATTCACTGCCATGCTGGATGACTTATGCCACATCAGAAACAACTAGCCACGTAAGCGCTACGTGGAGTGGTAACCTAGGTGTAATGCCATGTCAAGTTGCCATGTCCACCTTTATCATCCTTTTGCTATCACCGCATGTACTTTCGAGTGCATTTTACTTAACTCTTCCTTTTGTTTTTTCCATTATCATATAATTTCCCCAACCACAAAAAAATAGTGATATGATAAGGCAAAGTTTCTCATCAAACTTGAACACTTCTTTTGCTTTATAAATAGGGAACAATCAATTTTAAGAATGTTGGAAAAATTTTAAATAATAGAAGAGAAAGGAATTAGGGACGACGAAAAATTAAACGGGAAGAATAAATTATAGTTTGTTGTATGATTTATATCTTTTGTTTAATTTTATGAGGATTAAGGTTAGTTTGGATAATATTTGGAGAAATTCATTAAAAAGAATATCATTTTTTGTTGAATTTTTATACTTTTATATTAAACTAAATTAATCTCAACTCATTTTTTTAGATTGAATTAAGTATTAAAATAAACAATATAATATATACAAAAATTATTTCAAGACTTAAAATAAATTTATAATAAGTTATAAGAATTTTGTCCAACTAATTTTAAGACTTGAATACAAAACATAACACAATTTATTCAAACTAACAACTAGTAATTACAAAAATTAACATTAATATAAAATAATTAAAATCTAAAGTTTAAATAAAAGTCATTATATTATGATACATGAAATCTTCTAAAAAATGTCAAACATTACAAAAACAAAAATAAAAATATAATCAATCATTAATAAGATTAAATTTATGAATGAAATGTATAAAATCTAAAGACAAAATAAATTGTATATGTAAAAGGAGTAGTCTTAAATTTTAATATCTTGAGTTTCCATAAGGACTAGTCTGAAGAGTAATAACATGTAATGTCAAACCATACAACTCTAACAATTTAAACATTGAGAAGAAAATATTAATTTTTATTCGCATTGTAAACAGCGAAAAGAGAAGACAATGGTAGTTTCCATACTCAATTCAATTTTTTTTCATGTAATTTGACTCAAACCTTTTAACACATTTGTTAGGAAAAAGTTCAACACCCATGATTTTGAATAAGTGCTTAAATACTACAATATGGTCATATATCATTTGTAAGACAAACGATTTGTTCAATAATAGATCATGAAAGACACAAGTATTCCGTCTGTCGATGTAGTCTTACTATACATCCAATAAGACATTAATATACTTAGACGATACGCACATAGTTTAAGTTAACCTCATATTTCTTAAGTATCTATAAGCTTATATTATGTTCCAGGAAATATTTGTTATTTTCGTCTACAAAGTAGACTCATTCAAATACAAGTCACATCAAGTGATCTCTTGGATAAAAAGCTAAATTTATTTTCTTCAACAATAACATGACACAAATCTTATTCAACTCTAGCTCAACTTTCTGCTTAGTACGGTGTGCATTTTTTATCATATTTTGGTGCAAAAGGTTGTATTACCTTGGGAGATAAGTATAACTAGTTATCTAAGATGTTGTGTAAAGAAGAAAAGCAATTAAAGTTGTATGGAGTGTATTTAATGCATCATCCACTATCATGCTCGTCAGACACAGAAAGAATATTCAAGTGATTTGAAGTTGTTTAAAGGCCTAAAATGGATTTTCAACGACTATATTCTTCCAATGCTTATATAAAGTTACATTTTAAGAAGAATGTAAGAAAGGACAATGCACTGTGTTGAAATGTTGCCTAAATTTTTTGTGCTTCAAAAGCTTCACAAAATACGAGTGTTAATCTAGCACACTAGAAAAGATCTTTTAGACCTTGTGTTGGAGTTGTTGGAGAGATAACATTGAATTGGAGATTTGATGAATAAAACCTTGAAGCTTTAGAAGATTTAATGGAAGATTGCTTTGGTACCTTGGTTAGGGTAGATTAGAGGGTATTAGCTATAGTTTACATTTGTTTCATTTCATTCCATCATTTGCATGTAGGCAAATCCAATTTACTCAAGTGAAAAAGTATTTATGAAAGCTTACTTTATGAGAAATGGTGCTGCAACACAAAAACAACCAACTATTTCTAAAAAATAGTTAACTATTTTTGTGTTGAAGTAGAAACATCCAATTGGTTTTCAAAAACAATCGATTATTTTCACTTGCTAGTGTAGGTTTCACTATAAAACCATGCGGGAAGAATTGTGGTAGAATAAGAAACCCAACATAAGTTATTTTCATGCTTTTGATTGTAACTATTATATCCTTAACACCAAGGATCAAATTGGAAACTTTGACTCCAAGGTTGACAAAGGTGCATTCTTTAGTTACTTTGAAATAAAAATCAAAGGCATACAGAGTTTACAAGCCACACACCTTGAGTGTAGCAAACACCATAAATGTTAGATTTGATGAATTTTAATAGAGTGATAGGAAACTACCAAATCTTGAATATGATCTTGCAAATTTACTGAGGGAAAATAAGATAGATGAAGATTCATCTATTAATACGACTAAAGGGTTGTACAAAGATAAAACATTAGATGAAGTTGAAGCATCGGATAAAGAACCATCTGAACCTAATCAGTCAAATCAGATAATTTAGAAGGAGTGAAGGTACATTTCATCTCAACCGTAAGATTATATCATGGTAGAAAGAAATTGATAGAAATTGGCTTTGGCTCCTTGCTTGATTTGGATTTTCACGTTGAATGGAGTATGAAGGAGGCAGGGGAAGTAATAAATGTAGCTCAATATTCTAGAAAGCTCTTGATCTACCCTGTGGTTCGTTGTCCTCTTTAGTTTTTTAACTAAGGAGGTGAGGGCATTTTCCATCAAACACGATGATGTGAAAACCATATCCTCATTCAGAAATGAAGTAGTTATTATTATTGTATGTTATACAGAGCCCAAGAATGTGGAGGAAGCTTTAACATATGAAGACTGGATTTTGGCCATGGAAGAAAAGTTGAACCAATTTACTAGAAATGGTGTTTGGTCCTTAATGCCTCCTCCATCTAATCAAAGTGTAATAGGTACAAGATGTGTTTTCAAAAACAAGCTAGACAAAAAGGTAAGCGATAAGAAATAAATCTATATTGGTCGCATTGGGCTACAATCAACAACCTTTGCTCTAGTTGAACGTGTAAAGGCAATATGAGTTATGTTAGCATTTGCTACTTCCAAAAGTAAAAAACTTTATCAAATGGACATTAAAGTGCCTTTCTAAATAGAGGATAGAAGGGGAAATTTTTGATAAGAAAATCCTAGTTTTGAAGATATTTCTAAGCTCAACAATGTATTTAAACTTAAAAAGGCTTTATGTTCTTAAGCAAGCTTCAAGATCTTGGTATGACAAACTGAATAATTTTGTTCTAGAAAATGATTTTAAAGTACGCAAGATTAATATGAACTTATTAAAAAACGAGCGTAACAAAGAATTCATTTGTCCAAGTTTACGTGGACGATATCATTTTTTGTGCTACTAATGAATGCTTATGCAAGGAGTTTTCTGAGTTAATGTAGGGAGAATTTGAAATTAGTAAGATGGCAGAGAGAAATACACAATAATACATCAACAAAACTATATCAAAGAAATTTAACATGTTAGACGCAAAGTCGATGAAGACTCCCATGCATACCTCTAAAGAATTTATAAAGGGTGGAAATGGTAAGAAAGTATATCGAACGATCTACTATTGTATGATTGACTCCCTACTTTATCTTACTTCCAGTAGACCTAATATTATGAATAATGCTTGTTTATGCATAAGGTTTCAATCAAATCCTAGAAAGATCTCACTTAAGAGTTGTCAAAAGGATCTTTTAGTACCTTGTGAGGTCCACTCACTACAAACAAACATAATTTTAGGAGAGGTTTTTCATTGGAGGTTTCAAAACCTCAAGTAAATTACATACCAAACAGGGGTTTTTAAAACCCTTGACAACTCTTAATTTTTTATAAATCATATTATTTAAACAATTGAAATTTTGTTCAAAAATGCAGGTTAAGTTTCATCTTCAACCTCAATCTCCAACTTTTTGAATTCGCTTTTCAAATCCGTGCAAGAATATTCATCTCCTACTCCACACAGAATTTTCATCTTCAATTTCGAGTAACTCTGCTCCACGCACAGGGAATTACTACTTGCGCAGGTTTGTTATCTCTAACTCGTTTTCTCTATTTTAAAATTGATTTTCACTTTCGTCATTTCTCACGCTCTAGATCATTTATGCGATTAAATCTTATCATGTTGTTTGTTTTTTGTGAAAAAATTATTCATAGGTGGTGCGTTGTCATTCTAGAACCGAGTCAGGTGTTTTCGTTATGGGAAGGGTTCGACGCAAGAGATGTCTCAGTTTGTCTCGGTTCTTTTCGACGCCTTCACAAAGGATTTCTAGTTTTACATAGCAAAAGCTTAATCTGCATATGAATCAAGGTAGGGTGCCTCTTATTTTACATTCTCCTGCTACTTATTTAAGGTTTGTTGAGAAGAGAAAAATGCTAGTATTTGAAGGATAATATGGGGGATCAGCATCCTTGTTGTTGAAGTAAAAGTATGATCTGTTGGAGAGGAAGTGGAAGAGAGAATGGTGGAAAAGCCATTGTATTTGCCACCAAATTTTGATAACCCTATTTTGGTGAGAAAGTTAAAGACCTCATTGTCTCTCACAAATGGTTGGGCCATGTAATCCTCAACTACCATCCACTAAAAACGGAAACCAAAATATGTCGGTTGTTGACCAGGAAAAGGCATCAATATACTTCTCTGGGAGTAATAGAAGATCATCTTGCCTTCCCTTTATCTGCACATCTTAGATCCCTCCAATGAGCTTCGGTTCTCACTCTTTATGGGGCAAGTCCGTCTCGAGCTGTAGGAGATCAGTTTCTCCAGCTGGTAATGTACAAGTGATCATCGCTTGTTGCGGAGGCTGCTATCGTAACATTTGCGAGCCAACATTTGGTCTACCTTCAAGATGACGACCTTCCCTTTTGTTGTAGGGAACGTTATCTTTAAATCAACATAAGATACCACAACACCTAGATGGTTCAGGGATGGGCTGACCTAATATCAAATTATACTACAATGGGGCTTTCTCCACTATGTATTTGACCATGATGGTGTTGGCCAGAGTCCCATCTATGAAAATAGTCCTTAGCTCTACATATCTTCGGATTTCAATATGCTAGTTCGAAAATCTACCAAGATTCCACCATCAAAACATCACAATTGCTCTCTCGATATCTGGAGAGATACAAAAGTATCCCAAACATGACATCGACTAGACTTCCCTGGTTTATTAGAACTCGTTGTGCATTCTTTCCCATTAACACTACCGAAAGGACAATCAGATCATCCTCATGTGGAACTACATTTGTCAGATCAATTGCTGAGAAGGTGATGTTGAGTGTTGGCGGAAGTAATTTTGTTGACAAGGATAACACAATCCGAGCATAACGTTTTCTTCCATACCTAGTGTTTCCACCACCAACAAATCCCTCAGCTATTATATTGAGATCGCCAAGTGTTGGTCTCTCATGCTGCATACCACCTGAATTACCACTCGATTGTCCCTCCATGTTCAGAATCGGTGGCAAATACTCGGTTAGCTCCCCTTCTCATACCAATTTGGCTAATTGCATTGCCAAAGTGTAACAATCTTTTGTGCCATGTCCTTTGGCCTGATGAAAATCACAGCAAGAACTCGGGTGATAACCGAGTACCTTTCCTTTCCTATAGAGACAGGAAATTTGAGCTTGTTGGATATCCTTTAGTCTGTTAAGATCGTCTTCCAAGTAATAGTAAAGTTGGGACACGACTGTCTCATCATATTTTCAAGGTGTATTCTCCCTATAGTCGCCACATGTGCTGCATATGGTATTTAACGATGTTCTTCCTTTCGAAAGACGTTCATTCCTTCTTCCCACCTAGATTTGCTCTCTGTAAGGCCATCGTTATATTTGTTCTGAGGCCGTATCTCTTCTTCCCTCTTGTGCTTCATCACCTCTTCTGCTTCAGTGTGGGTAGTGGCTCTCTCGACGCACTTTAGACATTGATTTAGCCTTCTTACAAAGGAGTGACTCACTGGATGGGTTGGCTCGAATTACTATTTATGAAATTGTCAACGAACATTTCTTCAATTAATCTTTACAATGTTATCAGAAAAATGATTAAGGTAATCTCTCAATGGCTCTGCTTCTTACTGTCGTACATCAAATAAGTCGGCCAACTTCGGTGGTTTGATGTTGTTGGCGACGAACTTTTGAAGGAACATCTGCGAAAAGGTGTGGAATAAGTCTATAGTGCCATCAAGAATCCCACTGAACCATTGTAATGTGATTCCTCAACAAAAATTTACACCCAACCGCATTTGATCCTCCCAAGATAAGCATTTGAGCCATAAAAACTTTCAAGCAGCACTCAAAGTCGCTTGCTCCCGAGAATGGTACCATCTTTGGCACCATGTTATGTGGAGGAACTCGTTCCACCATTATCGTTTGGGTGAAAGCTTGTGGATCGTTGAGCACTTGCTTCGGCCGTAATGCTCCAGGTGTGGTTTTTGCAGTCTGATTCCTCAATGCTTGTCGTAGTTCCTCGTTCACCTTCTGTAATTCTTCGTGAGCTTTGAAGGCTTCCTCCATTTGATGACGAGATTCTTTTGCCTCCTCTCTAGTTGTTCCTCTTCTACACGAGCCTCCTCTCTTTGACATTTCTTTTCCACTTGTAATTCCTTCACTTGTTTTCTAATTTGCTCATTACTGCATTGTAATACTTATATGGTATTGAGAATTTGCTACAAGGTTGGGGCATCGTCGTCCACATCTGTTTGGTGTGGGTGGTCTATGTTTTTTCATTTTTTCCTCTCTAGATAGTTTTAATGAAAGATGATATCGTGAGAGTAAGGAAAGGTTACCTGACCCATGGTAGACACCAATTTATTTTAGCCGTTAACATCTTTAAACATTCTAAGCTAATCAAAATTTCAATCCATTTTCTCCATGACAGACCGCTTCAATTTATTTGTGTCAAAGAACTAATTTCCATATCAAAAGGTGTAAAAATAAACTTCCAGTACTTTCACTTATCTACTTTTTCAATATATATTCATACCAATGTTTCAATATTTACTCACCGGAAATAACTTTAATCATTAAGTTACTATTTATAATCCTAATAGATTTCTTTCACAATTAAGAGTCGTCGCTTCAAATAAGAATATTAATATTAACAATAAATGACTAATTAATAAACCCATATTTTTCGTGAGTCATTTTCACCGAACACACGTCATCATTATCTACGATCCCTTTTACTGAAAAAGCCCCTCCGGACCCAATTCTGGTCATAGACTAATTTTATTTAGTAAATATGAGAACATAATTTAAACGATACTAAAATCATCAATATAATGTGCTAAAAACGAAATTAAGCCTAAATTACAAATGTTCAAGTTACATAAGCCATTGGATGATTGTAAGCCGAAAACAGATTTTGTATCTCACAAATAACACAAGTTCACTACTTACTAAACTCAGTACAGCTATTGTTCAAATTAATGCTAACAAAATTAACGCAGTTTAAACATTTTATTTCGTAGTACTTACTACGTAATGGCAGAAACATGAACTTAATTTCGTATTTTATGTACGAAATGATTCCAAATAAATTAGAGATCAAAGTAACTCAACACAATTTCAAAAGCCAATCTAAAGGTATGGGTAAAAATACTCTGATCCTTGTCTTAACCAGAGATACTGATGCGCAAGACAAACACTAAAAAGGCATCCACTGGGGGAAATCAACATGTGTATATACACATTTTACTAGGAACACATTATGTTCAAACAGCAAAAACAAAATTGGAGCCAAAATAGGAATACATTCCATTCCAATATACATTATTCCAACTATACATGTACACGCTAGATTGTTGCCTAATGCCAAGGTACAGAGAAGGGCGCAAAAACCCTGAGCACATAGCCCAACTGTTTAGCTATCTGTATGTGTTGAATTATCAGTATTGGCTCTTCACTCGTTTCTGGAGAGAGCTGATTGAGGTTAGTCTCGGTCAGGTCTAGGCTAATTCCACTTGAGACTCGCATTTGAATAGTAAATTCCACCACATCATCATGGTTGCTTACATTTTAGCTCGCGGTAGATGATTCTTTAGACTTCTCTGTCACTGTGTCCTTGTCTGAGTTGCAGGTCTCACTAGTCTGTGTTTGACTAGTTTGTGTCTGAGAAGTCTGTGTTTGACTAGTTTGTATCCGAGTAGTCTGTGTTTGACTAGTTTGTGTCTCAGTAGTCTGTGTTTGACTAGTCTGTGTCTGAGTAGTCTGTGCTTGACTTGAAACCTGAGAATCGGATGCAATTCCAAGAATAACCAGCAGAGCCCTAAAAACACATTCAAAAACTCAGAATCAATGTTGTTCACAAACAAAAACAAATTGGCCACACCCTCTCCCAAAGAGAAACAGTTTTTAAACAAGAATGAAACGAGTTCACCCTCAAAAAGATGTAGAGAAAGGAAAGAAAAAGATAAATTCATGGCATTGTTGTGCCTAGTGAATTTTTGAACCTCGGAAGTTTAGATTGTATATCTGGCTGGCTAGCATGAGCAATCAATGGTGCCTTCAAGGCTGAAATTCTATTTAATGCATTCTCTAATTGTGCTGGAGGCAGCTGCTTGCAAGCATACACCACAAGAAAACGCATTAGAACACGTTTTAAAACTAAAAAGCTCTCAGAAAGACCATCTAAAATCAGAAACTCCAAAAAGAATAAGGAATGTGTATCCGAGAAAAAAATACGAGGCGGTACATACTTAATAAGCATCTTTTTTCACTATGAATTTTTTAAATTAAATTAGTGAAAAATAAAGGAAAAAGGATCCGTTAAAATGATAATTAAATGTGAGCAATGTAATTATTTAAAAAAATAAATTAAAATGACTTTTACATTTTATTAACCCTTCTCAAACCCATTTGGTATATAGAAGTGAGGTCTATCTTAACAGATAATTAAGCTCTAATGTTGATTGCCATCTAAAATATTTCTTAAGAATACGGACCGTGTTCACATAAATAAATTATAATAATGTAACTACTGCAGTCATATTTCCAATTGTATGAGTATCATTACTCTTGCAAGCAAAGCTGCCATATGCACAAATGACGGGAGCAGCATGGCGCATGACGTACAAAATGTACAATCTGAATACAATTAAGATTGTTTCAAAAGCTCTCCCAATAGCCACAGGGAAATGCACAAAATTCTTATGATTTAATAGAGCAAAGTACAATTTGAAAGCAACAGCATTAAATTGTGATATTAACAGTTTACCCAAGAAATCAACAGTAAAGTTTCTCTGTAGCTAATGTTCATATTTCGTGCAGAGCTCTTCTAGAACGTACAAATAATTGATATTTTCATCTTAGAAGTTATACGTTCATCATATAGAACAGGTATGTAAGGGTGCAACAATGAACAGAGACAGTGAAAACTAATTCAGAACTGTTCCGTAACTTGAAAAACGATAAGTTCCTGATAAGAGAAGTAAACACAGATAATAATACCTGAAGCAAAATGCCAAATGACTGTGGTTTTGTCAGCTGCACACACTTCAAGAACCCTACCCACAACTTCGGGTATTTCCATATCTGCAGCAGTTCATTTAGTGATGTGTAAGTACACTGAACAATAGAATAGATTACAAAAAAACATAAAACAATAATATATGCACCTGCTTTGTCACAAGGCGAGAAAGAATCCCCATGATGAAGTCCACCTACAGCAGTTTATACAAGTCAATTATTTGTTCGAATAGACCAAATTCAAACCAAACAGAAACAGATAACAATGTACAATGGTAGAATGTTTTCAGTTAGAAACTAATCAATTAATCAATGTTGGCATATTAATGGACAACAGGGAAAAGATAAATGGCAAAGCTTTAATGAATATATATTTGGGGCTTCAAAACCAGAAATATAGTTGTAAGTTGTACTTGAGAAAACACACAAAAGTAGAGAATGAATTTGAGAGAGTGAATCTCCCTCTCCTAGGATTTCATATTTATAATAACTTTGGATACATCACATACATTGTACGAGTGGGAAGAGGAGAGTATGACAATATATCTAGGACCTAGGTACAGCACAAAGCACACAATAGCTTAATAATAAATTATATTTAAGACTATTTATTCTAACGCTCCCCCTCAAATTAGAGCATACAAATTTTATGTTTCAATCTTGGAACAAATAAATTCTATCTGAGGTCCTCTCAAGGATTTTGTTAATACATCTGCAAGTTGATCATGTGATCCGACAAACTCAATGCATATTTGCTTGGACAACTACTTTTCTCGAATAAAATGGCAATCAATTTTTATGCGTTTAGTCCTCTCATGGAACATTGGATTGGAAGCATTGTGAAAAGCAGCTTGGTTGTCACAATACATCTTCATTAGCTAAATCTCAAAATTCTAATTCTTGGAGGAACTATTCTACACATTGTTGAGTATACTTGCATGCATACTCATCACCTGTGCAGATCAAAGCGAGTAAGAGCGGTGGCTTGCTGAATCAAAGGATTCGATATCTCGACCCTTACTCGCTCGCGTGCTCACGTTCTTCGATTGGGTTCTAGAGGCCAATTTTTGTCAAAAAAATAATACCTTTTCAGATCTGAAGTACCAAGACAAGGCCCAATAAGTCAACGAAAAAAACCCATTCTGCTAGGGTTGTTATATTCATTCTCCTGTTCTTCTCTCGCGTCACCGCCACTCACATTGCCACTCACGTCGCTTCCACACCTCGCATTGCCACTCAACGCCGCTCACCTTGTTGTCAGGCCTCACCGCCGCTGGTAGCAAATGATTGATGCATGTCTTCGTTCGTAGCCGCTAGTCGCTGGCCATTCATCACCTCTCACTCCTCTTTGCTCGACGATTGTTGTCGATCATGGCTCGTTGCCAGTTCCCACAAACTTGCCGCTCTGTTTGTCACCGTTTTGTTTCCTTGTTGTTGCTCGTTAATGGTGTGTTGGGTTTGTTGTATTTATTTTTTTCTGTTTTGTACTTGTTGTTTTGATGTATTTATTATATGATTATATTTACATTTAAAGGAAAAAATGGCATCAAGTGACCCTAGTAGAAAAGGAAGTGGAAGGATTGATCGTGTATGGAATCATTGTGTTTCTATTGATAGGAAAGCAAGAAATGTCAAATGTAAATATTGTGAGAAAGTATTATCAGGAGGAATTTATCAATTGGAGCATCATCTAGCAGGGACTTCAAAGGATGTTGGAGCATGTATAGTAGTTTCTAAAGATGTTAAAAGAATAATGTTGGATATGGTCTCTGTGCTGTAGCAAAATTTGATTAAAAAATCAATAGCTAAGGAAGGTTTATGGATAGTAGTATGGATAATTCAAACAGTGCTAGCAAAATATTAAGTCAAGAAGAGAGTAAGGGATCATCAAGTATTTTCAAGAAAAGGAGCATTCAAACTACTGTTGATTCCATTTTCAAGAAAAGTGAGAGGGAGGATGCATGTCAAGGAATTGCTCTGTTTTGCAAGTGAAGAATTTAGAAGGATGCTTGAGTTGGTTGCTAAACATGATGTTGGATCTAAGCTACCATCATACCGTGAAATTATTAGGGTGAAATATTTGAAACAACGGGTGAAAAGACCATTTCATCTTGGAAGAACATAAACTATTTTGGAAGAAGAATGAGTGCAGAATAATAAGAGTGATAGGAGGAGAAGGACTATACTTAATTTTCTAGTAAATACTCCAAAGGGGATTGCTTTTTTCCAAGTCTATTTACGCTTCTAACATATGCAAGACAACTGAAAAAATTTTCAAGATGATGGATGATGTTAATGAGGAGGTTGGAAAAGGGCATGTCATCCAAATTATAACTGATAATGCAGCAAATTACAAGGCAGTTGGAGATTTGTCAATGCATAAGAGAAAAAAAGTTATATTGGACACTTTGTGCAGCCCAATGCATTGATTTAATGTTAGAAGATTTTGAGAAAAAAAATACCACTCCATCATGAAATAATAGCCAATGGTAAGAAAATCACAACTTTCATCTATTCAAGAACTAGTCTTATTTCCTTGTTGCACAAATATACTGAAGGGATAGATTTGATAAAATCAGCCACAACTCATTTTGCCACTTCTTATTTGACTTTGGGATGCTTGAATGAAAATAAAGGATCACTTATTGGGATGTTCACATCCAAGGAGTGACAATCTAGTAAATTTGTAAAGACTGGAGATGGAGGGTTTGTGGAAAATTTGATACTGGATAAAGGATTTTGGAAGAATATTTTTAATTGCTTGAAAGGTGTTCTTCCCCTAATTAAGGTGTTGTGCATGGTTGATTCAGATGAAAAAACAACCACGGGATCTATATATGAAGAAATGGATCTTGCTAAAGAAAAGATACAAAGTTTTTTCAATGGAGTTAGTAAATGATAATAATAATAACTAATTATCTTTCACTTATATTTGATTTTCTAATTTGTTTTTTTACAAATATAGACTTTGTTTGGAGATTAATTTATTTATTTTTATCTTATTTAGCTACATTTCTCAAAGGAAAATCATTGATCAAAGATGAGACAACCAATTGCATAGCTCATTACATGCAACAGGCTATTACCTTAATCCCACGTTGCAATACGATCCTGAGTTTAAAACTGATTATGACGTGAAACGTGGAATGTTTGATTGTTTGGATACGTAGGTACAAGACATTGATGAGATCAATAAGATTGATGCTCAAATTGAGATTTTCAAGAGCAACTCTGGATTTTTTGGTAGTCAAATAGCTCAACGTGCACTCAAAACCAAAACAGATAGGAATCATATGATGATTAACATCCGAAATTACATACTAGTCTACAATAAACAATTGAATTCCTTTATTAACATTACAACATTTCCTGGGATAAGCATGATTCTTACCAGCGTTGGAAAAGCACCAATTGCTTGTAACACTGTACGCATGAATAGTAAAGGAGGAGGAATCTGCTCAACCTGCATTAAAAATCATTTTCCATGTGAGATAAACTAACTTGTATAGGCATTCCAAACATAAAACAATTTTCACATAACACACCAACTGATTCAAAACTCTGGCAATAACTTCTTGCGTAAAAGTTTGTCGTTGCTCAAAACAAGCATTGCATGCATCTGTCACCTGCATATCAAAACACTTGGTTGTGAAAAATGTTTCATTTTTTAACAAAACCAAATATCATCATATAACTACCTTTTTCAAGGGAATTCCATCCCTTTCAGGATCAATTCCATGAATTGCAATTAAAACTTCAGCAGGAGAAAGCACCGGACCAGATTGTGATGATCCCTGCGAAAGAACTCTACAATTAAATCAATTACAAAATTGTGCTCAACAGTTCAGAACTAATTTTTTATTGAAGTGAAGTGTATAATATCCCATAGGGTTTTGCGATCATGAAAGTTGAAACTTAAATACAAGCACTAAATTTCATGCGTAGGGATAATCCTAACAAATGAGGCATTGTTTGTTGAACTTTGACAATAAATTTACCAAAAATAGTATTTTAAAACTATAGCCATGATTGTGCCTCAAATTGCAGTAGTTTTTATTTATTACTTTAACCAGAAATCATCATGGTCTTCCTGTAAACTATCTGGCATAACATTATGCATATCAAAAACATTTGATGAATTTTTGCAATTCCAAACTAATTTGTACAATTCACTCCAAGACACAGGCACAAAAACAAGTTGCTCAGCTATTTATATCTTCATCTTCATGACTCATACTGTATGAATTCTATCATCAATATACTAACTACCATGCTTGGTTGTAGCTCCACTTCAGCTCTATAACTATAAAGAAACAAATGATTACCTGTAATATGCGACCAAGTGCTATTTGGAACTTCTCCAAAGGAAGATTCACGATGTGAGGAAAAATCGGTATTACCTGTCAAATGATTTGTTAAAACATGTCCGCCAAATGAAAGCAATGTCATTCAAGATAAATAAAAAGTAAAAGAAAAAGATATATAACTATAGGATAAAACAATTCTTGCTCAAATGAAATCCATTTTTTTTGTTATATTTGTAGAAATTATAAAATAGTCCTATGTAATCAAGAATATCTAGATGATATACGTATTAGGAACATTTTCATCTATTCCCATATAATATCATTTTTATTTATTCCCATATAATATCTTTGTTATTAGAGGATATCAAATCTCCTCTATTTATTGTATTAATTCCATTTTCTCAATATAAATATAACACTCGTAATGACTTAGAAACAAACGATTCCATATAAATATTTACTTTTTCCAAGCGCCTTCTTCAAAACCATTTTGGAGGATTTTGCTTTTGTGAACTTTTCTCCCAAGTTTGCATTCACTGTTCTAGCATGCTTCCAAGGAGTTTTCCCTCTCCTTCGGTTATTTTTTATTGTTTTTTCCAGCTTTGCAGTTAAAAAATGTCTTGCAATACCACATCAACCTCCAGAATAGATTCCCATCTTTTCTAACCATATCAGTATTAAGAAGATGAACGTCTTTAACTATTCCAATTGGACTTCCAAAATTGGGTTATGGTTAAGTGGGTTGAGCTACAAATCCCATCCCACTACCACTCTTGAACATAAAAGGAGAACAATGAATAAAGTTTGATGCTAAATTTTGTAGTGTTATTAAATCCACTATTCACACCTCATTAATACCTATTTTCCGTCCCCATGAGGCATACACATCAATTTGGAATGGAGCTCATGCCCTTTATACCAATGACACAACATTTGTTCAACGTGCCAAGATCTCTTTAACACTACTTTCTCAACGGTATTTCGAGGGTCTTGTGTCTGCTTATCTTGGGCGGCTTCATGCTGCCTTACATGATGATTTTAATGAGCTCCTTCAACCATCTATAGATATGAAGGAATTTGATTACTGCAGTATGTTCTTTATGACCTTGGGCTTGTATGGCTTGCCACAAGGGTATGTTGCTACCTGTAAGATTTTGGGATCACCAGTAGACCCTACTACGACTTCTGCATCATTTGTGCTCCTTCGTATTCTTCAAAAGAATAAACACGGAGACACATACATCGTCTACAAGGGAAACCACTGTCATTGCATGACAAAGTAATAATTTTGAACAGACTCACTGGTAATTCTAAAAATGTAAACATTGTCACCACATTGGACATTCAACTGATGGGTATTATTCTCACACAACTTTGCCCCGACATCTACTTTCGAATCATTTTTTGCTCCTACACCACCAATTGATCTATCTCCAACAACATTTGAAAACTTTATCAAATGTTGCGACACACCAATTTACTAGTAAGGTGGTACACTTAGTAATTCATGTGATTGTCTCTGTCAATCTCCTTCCCTTGGTCCTTGGATCATTAGATCTGGTGCAACTGATCACATATCTCATAATTGCTCTCTCTTCTCCTTTACTACTATTTTCAATTTGCCTTTTATAATTGTTGTCAATGGTTCACAAACACAAACTTCCTACATTGGTACCACCCAACTCCTCTGATGCTTTCCTGTTGACTTGGATCTTTATATCCCTCATTCCTTCTAATTTACTGTTTGTTACTCGATTGATCAATCTCATGATATTATTCTCACAAAATGATGTTACCTTGTAGGATCATATGTCAAGTCGAATGATTGGCATCAAATGTGAGTCACATGGTCTTTACTATATCTCCCCATCACCATTGTTATGTGCATGAACCTGAGCAACCTCCTAGATTTGTAGCTCAAGGGGAAACATTTAATATGGTATGTCATCTATGCAGGTCCCTGTATGGTTTTGGGCGTTTCAGACTATCATCCGACACTTTGGAATGATACATTATTCTCTTTCTAATCATCATTCTCTCCAAGGATGTATCTATCTCATTGCATATGTGAACACATTGTTATCACATAAGAGAGTAAGGAGCACATTATACAACTAAGGATCGACTATATTTGTAGTACTCATATGCACATATGACTTATATGCTTCAGCTTGAGGACCAAGGATCGATTATACTTGTAGTACTCATGCACATATAACTTATATGCTTTGGCTTGAGGACCAAGGATCCATTATATTTGTCATACTCATATATGCACATACAACTTATATGCTTCAGCTTGAGAAAAAGTATTATAATTATAGAAATAAGAAATTGGTCCTATATAATCAAGAATATCAAGATTATATATGTATTATTACGAATGCTTTTATTTATTCTCATGTCTTTGTTAATAGAGCATATCAAATATCCTACATTTATTGAATTGATTCATTTTTCTCAATATATATAAGGCACCTGTGTTGTTTCGAAAACACACAGCTTCAGCCTCATGTTTCTCTCTTACCTAGAGTTTAACATTCTTGATATAAATAAATCATAATTTTATAAAAGCAACAACGAAATTTATGTCCAAATGAAAGAATAACAAGGAGTACCTCGTTGCTTGGTAGGAATGGTAATACCGGAATAAGAACCTCTGCATCCTGTATAGAATCAACCAACTATTAACCATAATCCTAAGTTTCAATGTGAAATTGCTAAGACAATAGTTAACAATACCTTGAGTTTGGTCTCGTGCAACCTTTTCACAGTGCTTACTAAATCTTTAGAAGGGATCGTACCATCTGTAAGTGTATGCAACACCTGACATTTCAGTGCAAAATTATCAATATCCAATATATTTCAAAAAATTCAAACTAATGAAAAATTATACAAGGTAAAACAGTAAACCTGCATTAAAAGATTCTCGCTTCCATTTGGAGGATCCGAAATAGTTTCAAGGAGGTCTAAAGATGAGCCCATAGTACGTACTAGTATTGGAATTTGACGATGTACTGCCTGCAGCATACATGTAATAATGTAACTTATTGACACAATAGTTGATAATATTCACTAGTCCCCATATTTAAAAAACCGAAACCTGCTTCACTGCCTTTGATGTGCTCCTATAGATGACAAATATTTGGCGAAAGAGAGAATGTTTCTGCCATCATAAAACATCCATATGTATTACTTCTAATCAAATAACAGAACATAATGCACGAAAGGATGTATACTAAGAAAAATAAACAGTACCTTTGTACATAAAGCAAAATACAATGACATGCACCTCTGAGCCTCAGAAACTGAATCTGGTGAGACACTCTCAGATGTGCATGATTGACGATTATCGGAGACAGCTTTAGTGCTGCCACTCAATGATGATTGTTCGTTTGAAACCTTTTCAGCATCAGGTCCCTGAAAACGAAAAGGGAAAAAACAAACTATCATATCAAGTTCAACAAATGACATTAACTTGCCATCCAGAGGACTCACGAAAAAAAAGTAAATCCATAAATGTGTCAATACCTTTTGTGAATCAGCAATAGACCCTTCAGCATCTGTAAATTCAAACACATCATCACTTGTAACTGAGAAAAGCATTTTCTTTGCAAAATCTTCTATTTGCTGAGAAATGGATGACAAAGGATAAAGCTTATTTGCCACCTGCAAGAAGAGCTCAAATTGACAAATGCTGCTGTGCAGTCAACTAAATGATTCAACAAGAATTTATACTTAATTTACCAGACGTATCGCCTTCATACGCACTTCTTCCAAGTGATGCACTGCACTCTTTCATTTGAAAATGAAAAATACAAAATTAAGATATCAGATGTAAGGCCAAAAACTTGCCATTACAAGGAAAGCAAGGTTTGAAAATTCAGATTCTACAATTCAAGGAGAAAAGGAAGGGAAACTTATCATCAAGCCAACTCTTAAAAGTTTAATTTAAACATAGGAAGAAAGAAAATCAATGGTGACTGGAATTATGAACGACAAACCAAAACAAAACAAATAACACGAACTTTGTATGATAAAAGTAGGATAGAAAAACCTGTAGAGCAATTTGTAAGCAAGTATCTCGGATCGGAGGCCTAAGAAGAATCAAACTCCATACAGCACTTAGACCTTGAGTTACTCTATCCGCATTCAGTGAGTGTAACTCCTTTTCACCTCTATCCCCATTTCCCGGAGAACACATGTTTTCTAAAATTTTCAGAACTGATTTTGGTAAATAAGGAGATTCACCAAGCAATTTACTTAATGATTTATCTGAAGGTGGAAAGGAATCTCTAAGTGCTTCTGCCTGCATTTGAAGTGAACCAAAATCTCAACTCATGCCTTGCAAATGGAGACAAAAGAATCAAGAAAGAAAAACACAGACCACTGTAAGGAGGAATTTTTCATATACAGAAGCTGCAGTAGTAGAAGAAAAGAAGTCAGGCTCCTCTTCAGCCTCACCAAATAATCTGTAGAGGACACGCAATGTCAACTCGTGTCCCTGAGACATTAAGTAATCATTGTCAACAGTGTCCATCAAGTCTATTAACATAATAGATGTCCCGAACAACAAGATGTTTATAGTCATTCCACATACATGATTTAGCTCGAGAAACAACAGTGTCTGTCAGTAATCATATTTTATTATTCCATATGTAGCAGATCATAATTGAAGTGTATACAGTAAATATCCCTGAATCATAGGGATCTAATTATATCCCTGAACATAGGGATCTGATTACATTCAGTGTCGTTATTATATTAACGAAATTAGTTTTACAATCTTGTATAAATATCTGACGTACTCTTAGCAATAAAATAATTCTATTCTACCTAATTTTTGAGATGGTATCAAAGGTTCAAATCCTGAGAGCTGCCTCTGACTGCATATCCGAACATCCTAGATGACAGCCTTCCTTGCTGTCAGTAATCTACAATCTTAGAAGACAACCTTCATTGTTGTTGATCATCTCTTTGAAAGCAAACTTAATTGTTTAGGGTGTTATCTTGCCATTTTGCCTTTTTCTTGCTGCACTCATGGTGGATTCAGTTGACATGAAATCTGAAATAGGGAAAAGTAAATCCCAGCAATTTTTCTTCTTCCTCTTATTTAATAAAGACCAACAGAGAGAAGGTCCCTCTACAACATTGTCATCTTGGTCCTCCTTCCTTTAGAGTCATAAAATTGTTATTTCCTTCCCTTTTTAATAAATTAGTGTGGAGAGTCTCCGTTGTGAAGTGTGTGAACTTGCCAAACACAAGCATGTACAATTTTCCAGTCAGTAAAAAAATGAGCAGTTCTCCCTTCTATTTAATTCATACTGGTGTGTGGGGTCCGTCAAATATATCGAATGTATCACCTTCATAGATGATTGTACTAGGGTTACATGGGTCTTCCTTCTAAAACAAAAATCAGAAGTCAGCTCTATGGTTCAACATTTTTTTTCAATTGTAAAAAATCAGAGGGATTTTATATAGAAGAAATGGGAATACAAATGAAGCTTACATTGACTTTGACCAAACAGAGATAGTAACTGACAGGAGATCCACTTCTGTATATTGTACCTCTCTTGGAAGAAACTTGGCAACTAACTTGGAGAAGTAAAAAGCAAAAAGTTATAACACAATCTAGTGTTAAATCCGAATTTCAAGCTGTGACACAAGGTACATGTGAATTTTCTTTGGTAGAAAATGATCTTAGAAAACTTGAAGATTAATTGGGATGGACCTACGAAACTCTACTGTGATAACAAACCACAATAGCCCATAATCTTGCTCAGCACGGTTGAACAAAGCACACTGAAGTGGATAGACATTTTATCAAGGAAAAGTTGGACAGTGATTTGATTTGTACTCCACATGTACCTTCACAAGGTCAACTTGCAAACATTCTTTCTAAAGGATTGAGCAGTCCAGCTTTTGATTAATATGCAGCCAGGGAATGGAAAACAATTATTCTTCTGCTTGAGGGGGAGTGTTGGAAAACAGGAGCTGATGTTTCTTATTTTTCTAAGTATTTAACTAGATCCAATGTACTTTGGGAAGTTGCGATAGTTTAAATCTTCTCCTTGAAAGAATTGATGTCAGTTAGTACCTATGTAACCTTCTGATTATTAATAGATAAAAATGCTGGGTGGAAACTCAACTCAAGCATATTCAGAAAATACACTCTGTCTCGCTCAAACTTAATTTCTTTCTTTTAACAAATACCAATTCTAAATCCAATACAAGTAAACATGTTCCTTTAATCCTTATATTCTCCACATCCAGCATGGCAGACATTTCCTTTTTGATGAAACATGTATGACAAAATTGAACCCATTTGGATAACATATCTCCAATGAAGTAGAAAAGGCCAGGTCTTCCAAGTCCAGATTTTCAAAATGCAATTGAGCTAAGGAACCTACATTTTCAAAACCAGTTCATAATTGATTTTATAGAAATACAAGTCTACCCTCTTTATTATAGGCACTTTAGGATCTCTCAAAACATTAAATTGTTGGAACATGAACATGTGCAAAAAAAAGAAGATATCATGCAATATTACACTTCATTTCTTATAATTACGCGTCATTGATGAGGAGCTGCGTCAAAGCTAATAAGAAAAAAAGTTGATAGAGAAGCATTAACATTTGAGACAAGAGCTCACCTCATGACTAGTGTAATCAATCAAAATATGCTTCTGTAATAGTTCCCATGGGTCTAATTCTAAGGGAAACTGCATGAACAGAAAGAAGAGTGCATGGTATCAATTACAAAGTGGCTGTAAGCAAATACACACACAAACCGTTAGAAAAAATAATTGATTTTGGGATCTTAAGGGCATTTGAATTACATAAGTTGAAAGCATTTAAGAATAGAAAGAGAAAAAGGATGGTGAATGCAAGCGACATCAAAAAATCAAATATGAACAAATGAACAATAGCAATGCATTAAACTAGTAATGAACTTTATATCCTAATTTCTTGAAAACGATAACTGTAAGACATGTAACATGAAAACATTTAATATTTAAATTAATGCCATGGTAACCTACGACAGTTAAAGGTTATGGCAATCATAAATCATGTTAATCCTATTATGCTGGAGATAATATTTCCTTGTACAGTTTTAATTACATTCCATAATTAGGAGGATAATTTGGAGGATTAATAGGCTAACACTATATATTATACTTATTGTACAGGATCATTGATCCTGAATTATAGGGATCGATTGTGTCTATCATAAATTAAGATTTTCATTATTAGGTCTTTTGTATTCTATTTAAGAGCAATTGCTCTTCTATGGATATTATCAGAAACAGTTTTTTCTGACATGGTATCAGAGCTCTAAAATCCTTGGGCAGGAGTTAGACCATTATAAGCATTTGAAGCAAAATGTAACAAAGATGCTGACCTACTCAAATGCAACAAGGAGAAGAACAGAATCTACAAGTTCCTGACGGGAATAAACAATGAGTTTGATCCTATTAGAATTCAAGTGCTAGAAGAAGCCTGTAGAGGGGTAATGTTAGAGCCCCAATAAACTGAAAGTTTAGCCTTGCTTGTACAAAGCAAAGGGAAGAAAGTTGGAGAAGGGCAGATCACTTCACCTTGAAATGAAATAGAAGGAATACATATTCCTTACTCCTATGCACTCAATGCCTCTAAAGACTGTGTTTGGGTAGTTGACTCTGGAGCCACACACCAAACTACTCAATCATCTACTGGGTTTATATCTTATAGACCCTGTCCAAACAACAAAAAAAAATTGCACTTGCAGATGGAACTTTCATTAGTTGTTGGAAGAGGAGATATTATGATAAACCAGAATCTAAGTCTGAAGGAAGTTTTGCACGTACCCAAATTATCTGTGAATTTGATTTTTGTTCACAAGCTTACAATGGATTTACACTGTTTGGTGTTTTTTTAATCGTATAACATGCTAATTTTGGGATCACGAAATGGTGAAGATGATTGGACTTGCTAAGGAAGACAGTGGACTCTACCTTCTAGAGGACACTAACAGGATGCGTAGCACTAAGAGTCAAATTCCTTTGTCTTTGCTGTTAGAAACAACCCTCTACGATCAAGAAGAAATCTGTTTATTGATATACACATTGGATTGGTTGTCCCATTAAAAAATGATCCACCACAAAATAGTGTATATTCAATGGGAATGTTGTCTCTTGGAAAAGCAAGAAACAAAATGTTGTTGTTTGATCCAATGTAGAAGCTGAATATATATCTATGGCTCTGGTTACCTGTGAACTTGTGCAGATTGGACAACTCATTCAAGAGTTAAAATTTTGTGAAGTTGAGTCGATGAAGTTGTATTGTGATAATTAGGAAATCGTTCATACTACTTCTAATTCTTGTTTCAAGAAAGGACCAAACATAGAGATTGATTATCATTTCATCAGGGAGAAGTTGTTGTCCAAGGAATTAGGTACTACATTTATCAGATTTAACGGCCAACTAACAAAAATTCTCACTACATCCTTGAGAGGGTCTAGAATTCAGTTTTATGTTCCAAGCTTGGTGCATACAACTTTTGTGCTCCAACTTGAGAAGTATTAAAATTACGATTGTTTGTATTGCACAGCTTTCATAAAGCTACTTTTGGGGTGTATGTAGCTAGCTTAAGGGTAGAGTGTTATAGGGTATACCTTTTCTTTACAATGTACTCTTTTCTCTTTCATATATAGCCTATCGTGTCACCTACTATCGACCACGATAAATGTATTCTCACACTCGAGATGTTCAGCTTTGACATGAAGGGATGGGTTAGTGATCCTATATCGATTAGAGATATGGTCAAATTATAGCACATAAGTGGATGCAAAACTCAACTTAAAAACAAGTTTCTAAGGTTGAATTAGACTTAAAGTTCACTTCCTAAGATATCTCCATAGAAATTTAATTAAATATAACCACACCACCCTGTCTAGCTTAAGAAAGAAGGCTATAAAAAGGGGTATACTGTTAGAAATTGGGATCAGCACAATCAAGGAAAGGGGTGAAAGGTTTAATGTAGAAAAGAATTAAATAGAGAAAGACAATTTAGGTTGTTAGGCTAGGACAGTTATGGTTGTCGCATCTCTGCCGCCGCTTTCGCCGTTGTCACCACTATCATCACCAACTTTGCCGCTGCTTTTGCCGTCGTCACCACTGTCGTCGCCAACTTTGCCGCCGTCATCGACAATTGGGTTGGTGACACCACCGATCGACTCGTCGTGACCAGACAATCACCATAGCACAGATTTCGCGACGATCAAAGCTCCGGTGGAGCTTCACGTGCTTCTCTCCGCTACGTCAACATCGCCACTCTCAGTCGCGTGTAGCGACGCGTCCAGAACTTTTTCCAGTAGCAGTTACCACCGTCGGAGACGCTATGGTATCCTCGTTTAGGATCGACCTTCATTATTTTGATCGGAACCCGATTAATGTGTTAGGGTTTTTCTCTCTCCTATGTTGTTATGAACCTTTTGTGGTTTTTAGGAAAAGTGGACTCTGGCTCTAAGATTGCAGGTTAAGGATGACTTGAACTGGAGTGCGTTGTGCATTGGGTTATATGAGACCATGCCTCCTAATATTGTGAAACTTGCCCATGCAGAAACGAAGAGACCTATGTTGAAGGATACAAGAAGACCTTTTACGATTGAATTAGTTCTAGGTGTGAAATTCTGGGATAATGGCAAAATTATGGATCAATGGAAGCAATTTTATGAGAACCCTGATGATGCTAGTGTTAAAGATAAGGGGTTAAACCGCCTGCCAGATGTTTTAGAGAAACGGGAGAAAACAAATGACAACAGTAGAAGTGCATTTTCAGCACTAGCTTCAAAACAATACATGGTTCTTGATATGGATCTTGAGATTTTAAGAATAATAGGAATGGAGAATATTCTAGCATGCTCTATGCCCAACTAAACCAATGTGTTACTACAGTTGGAAAGAGATTGCTAAAGACATGGCTTGTAAGACCATTCTGTCACGTGGAGTCCATTAAGGAATGCCAGAAAGTTGTTGCAGGTTTGAAGGGAGTTAATCTACCTTCTGCACTAGAATTTTGGAAAATATTATCCAAGCTACCTAACATAAAGTGATTTCTTGCACACATATTTTGCTATAGAGAAACTAGGGGAAGGAATGCTAATAAAATTATTATGTATGAAGATGCAACTAAGAAGCAACTACAAGAGTTCATTACAGCTTTGCGTGGCTATGAACAAATGTTACAAGCATGCTTTTCGCTTGGTGGCATTTTGAATCATGTTCAATCAAGACAATTTCATCATCTGTTAGCACCAGAGTGTGTGCCTCAGCCTGTAAGGTAGTTAAAGAAATTGAGTCTAGAATTGAAGTATCTCAAGGAGCAAAGGAAATTACTTGGAGAAATTGCTTATGGAGGTGATCAATTTCTGGATTTCAACCTTGAGGACAAGGTTGTTTCAACGAAGGGAGTAATGTGAGGAATTGGGATCAGCACAATCAAGAAAAGGGGTGGAAGGTTTAACGTAGAAAAGAATTAAATAGAGAAAGACAATTTAGGTTGTTAGGCTAGGACAGTTATGGTTGTTAGCATTGGTTAGTGAGTGTTGTATGTAGGTTGGTCTATATAAAGACCAACCATTAGTTGTAGAGGGACTTTTGACTTTTGATTTGTGCATTGTGGCAGGCTTTAATCCTGTGTGAAAGGAAGAGTGCTTCCTTTGGGAGGGATATTGAGTTGCAATTCAGTATTTGTTTTGTTTGAAAATTCAATAAAAACATTCATAGAGAAGTGAGATTCTTTGTTTGTTCGATTTTCTTGGTTTCTCTTTCTTTGGTTCCTAACATATACAAATTAGAAAAATAAAATAAAATGGTTAGGCATTGGACAAAAATGCAAAGTAGGGCAGGTTAGCCTAATTTCTACAACTAAAAAAGGAAGGTCTGTATTCGAAAACCTCCATGACATCATTTTAGTCTCATCTAAAAGTACGAGACGGGGTCTTAAGAAATTAAAGTCATGGTAAATTTCATCAACAGGCAACAGTTATAGAATACAAAAATAGAATAAATCGAGTTGGATCTTCCATGCTTCCAAGGACCAAAAAACAGTTTAAAAAAATAAAAATACACCTAACAGTTGTCATTTTACAACTGAAATATAAAACTAGAAAATTTCTGGATAGAGTTTCACCTCAACTCCTAAATAAGCAAGTATCGAAAAACGGACTTTGGAGCCTCCAGCTGCAGCTATTTGCTTATATGCATCAATAATACGCATGAAACATGACTTTTGCAAATGATCCTTTTGTTCATCTTCAAGTTCAACAACTGGAGCAATCATCTTTGGCAAGACTAAACGGGAAGGCAACACAACTGAAGTAGCGGTTGATGACACCAAGCTATTGACATCTCTAACAGCCGCTTTTGGGCTCAGCTCCTCCGATCTATCTGTTGATATTGATGGAGCTAAGTTCAGGGGTGACCTCAGATCCAAACTTGTATCTTGGTCTTGGCTGCCATCTTCTAGGCCCACTTCAGTGGAAGCCAATAAAGAAGGAGCAAAAGTTTGTGACAAGGCATCACTACGACCAAAAGAATCCAGGCCAGGAATTCCACTTTCTGAGTTTCCAACATCATGGATGTCAGGAGGCATAGTTGTACCACCATTCTCTACTCCAGGTATACTAGCATCAGAAGTTGGAAAATCAGTAGGAGATGGTACATTTTCAGATATAACATTCATGACAGAATGAGCAGCACCACTATTTACAGCAGTTGCAGAAATTTCTTCCTCCCCTTGTGACTTCTGCAGTATGTATATCAAAGTCTTACTCAAAAAACAGTTCTCAACAATATCCTAAAAGAATAGACAGTCCAAATGTATAAATGAAAGGGAAAGATAGTAAATTTAAAAATAAAAGGTAAGGCCTAAAAACAAAAAAAACCAGATAATTAAGTAATTATTATACCTCAACCTCATTTGAAACTGATTGTTGTGCATCAAGAAGGGAAGCTATTGGTGGGAAAGTACTAGAAAGTGACATAACAGCCGCTACAAATGATGGTGGATATTTAGCCTTGTCATCAGAACCAATCATACTAATGTCTTGCAGTTGTTCATTTCCTTCAGAATTAGGGTAACTCGGCGGTAAGTTTTGCATATTTGCCATCACCACCTCAGCTAGCAAGTCAGCAGAAATACTTGAGATGAGAATCTCAAGATGCCCAACAGCTTTTTCACCTTGAGCAATCAAAGCACCAAATGTGGCAACAAGTTGCCGTACAGGCCCATTATCCACATCTCCTTTTGAAGATATTGATACGTTTGAAGGAGTCTCATCTTGAGTGTTGGAAGTGGTATGTTCATCCAACTCTTTCTTAGGTTCTTCCAAAGCATCAATTCTTGTCCTGACACGTTTTCCATGAACATCTTCGGCTAAATCACCTTCAATTTGTGATCCAGATCGTTTTCTTGACATATCACTGTGTACTGAATCATCAGAATTTATTGCAGGTTCCTCTTCCTGAAAAACAAATGTAAGCAATACCATGATGTCCTGCCAATATTAAATGCTATTTAAAATATTTCTTTTGACCTGCAATAATTCATGTAACTAACCACAACCATTTCTGTCATTGTAACCACAAGTCCAACTGTTTGGAATTTTAACAATTGCTCCTATTTCAAAATATTTCCCGTTTATAAAACCAAAGATTAAATTAAGGCAATAAAATAGCTTCAACTTATGAAATTTAACAGCATTCTACATACTATTGGAAACATAACAAATGAGAATGGACAGGACATAACCCCAAAAGCAAGCTCAAGTGAGAAAGACTGGCCCAAGTCATTATAACAAGTACTTCAGCCATATTCCCAGCCAACATGGAATCTAAGAACACATCTCATGCATAGAACTGGACATTTGCAGTGGGGGGGCCAACTAGTATAGAATCTAATATCAAACTAGAATTGAAAATGAACTAAGTCTATCTCAATTCTAAAGGGTAGCTAAGGAGAATAAAACTTTTCAATGTCATTATAAGTATATACATGAGTGCAAACCTGACTTTAGATGCCAATTTTGCAAAGATATTAGGTTTAAAGTCCATTTCTTAAGACCCTCAATACTAGACATAATAACCTCTATGCATGGGAAAAAACAAAAATGGCCTAAAATCCCAAATGATGATGTTTGATGTTTCACAAGAGATTTCCAGACGTGCCACTGGACAGGAAAATTTGTCACTGAACAACATACAGTGTGAAGCAGGACAGTTTTATTATATATAAAGTTTACATCCATCAACGCCTTTCTTTTCATTCTATTTATTTGGAGATACCAGAAGACTAATAAAGTTGGAAATAAATAATTAATGTCATCTTAATTTTCTAAAGCAACAAAAACTATGGAACAAAACCCATCCTCTAAAACTAAAATTTCGAAAGAGTACTCACTATATCTTCTGTAAACAAAAAAGAAATTGAAACTATCAATTTAATTGTCTATTTATATACACGCATACAGCTAATATTCCATCCAGCCTATACAAAACCTCCATACTTACATGTTCAGAGATCTGAGATCAAATATGTAAGAAACAGAAGAATAATAAGTAATAATAAAATAAATAAACTTCTCAGGAAGAGGTGGTTCTTACCTTGATAACAGGTTGATCATCCTTCTCTCTCTCCATGCTTCCATTACTAGCTGAGATTAGGTGGAACACCCGATCTGCCTTTCCTTCGGACTCTATTTCCTTCAAGGCCCCTGCCAAACGATCTCTCCACTACCAAAAAAACAATAATCAGTTTTCCACAATAACACCATATCAGACAAATGTCTTAAATATATGCACCAGTGTTATCAATTGCAGAAAATGGCCGAAAGCCAACAACATTCTATATCATTTAGCGGACTGCAATAATAGCATCATGTGCACATAGAGAAAACCACATAATGTTTAAACATAATATATATATATATATATGTTCTGTATTGTAAAAAAATAAGTTGTGTGCACATTAAACTAAAATACATATAAATCGGTATAAAACCAACTAAAGTTCAATTGGCTCAAGACTCAAGAGATGACAAGATGATGCAGGATAATGCCAAAACCACAACAATGATAGCAGCTGCAATAGCTAACAGAATCACAAATGCAGATCTGAGAATTTCTGCAATGCAATAACAATATACCACCACTGTACCGGCTGTTTAACATAATATGCACAAACTACTCATTTAAGAATCTGTCATGTAAACACATCATTGTAACAAATAGTGCATCATTGTGGGCCTTCCTTTGCAAACTACCTATGGCAGTAGGTCAAAAGTCCACCACACAACTATAGCAATGGCGCGACACCACCACCGTTAATAACAATGAATATCAAAATAATCAAAGAAGCTATTTGATATTTTCAGCCCATGAACATAATTAATATAAGTGATTATTTTTCGAAAATAAGCTAGACCAAACCATTCAATGCAAAACTAAACATGGACCACTCCCGACAGATTTTGTTGTTGTCAGCTAAACCAAACACACAACACAACAACACAACAACATTATCAATCATAGTATTCAATAGAGTTGAGAAATATAATGATGATGTCTCCAGACTCCAATTTTTCTCTTATAAGATGACAATCTATCTCAATATGTCTGGTCTTCTCATGAAAGGCAAGATTAGAAGTAACGTGTAATGCTATGTGGTTGGCACATATAAGGAGCATTTGTGAATTTTTTTCAAATTTAGGCTCATTGAAGAGTTGTTTTAGCCATATGAGCTCACAAATGACTAATGTCATTGCTCAGTATTCAACTTATGCACTTGATTTTACCACAACATTTTGTTTCATATTTTTCCACAATTTTATGCTACCACCAACAAAAACACAACATACAAAATGGAGCATCATCTATTGCTTGGTGACCCTGTCCAGTTAGCATCAGAATACTTAAAAATTTGAGCATTTCCCTTATCTTCATAATGAGGCCTTTGTCAAGAGCATTCTTAATATATACTTTAGGATTCCCAAATATCTTGACAAGAAGAGATTAAAAATTGACTTGATATGCTCACTGCAAATTCAATGTTAGGATGAGTTAATGAGATAATTTAACACGCCAATTGACCATTTCCCAAGGCCAGAATATGGTTCTCCTTGGTCTAGTACAAGTTTGTCAATCAAATTGGTCTGTCCACAAGTTTAGCATTTAACTTCCATGTTGCTTCTAGAATGACCATTGCATATTTTCCTTAAGAAATAACAAAGTCATCCCTAGATTATGCAACTTCTATACCAAGGAAATGCCTCAAGTGCCCAAAGTCTTTTGTCTAAAATTGTTGAGCAAAATATTATTTTAGTTGGACATTACTCTTGTTACCACTACCTATGATAACAACGTCGCTCACATATATAATGAGCTAAATACATATTCTTAAGAAAATTGAATTTAAACCTAATTCAACCTCACAAAATCGACTTGTAATGTGAGATTTGTACTCACGTATATACTATAATTTGATTTCATCCCTACTCAATGAGGGTTCTTCAACACTTCAACATACCCCCTCACGTCGAGGACTAGACATCTTGAGCATGAGACTAGGGGAGAATCTGATAGTAGGTGACACGATATGCCTAACAAATTGGTCCAGGATAGACTTTGAACAACTCTGATACCATCTTATGTGGAATTTAAGCCCAAACACAATCTCATGGAGGAAGAATGTATACAGGAAAGAAGGACAAAAGACAGCATCCTCGAAAAAACAATGAGGAAGATGATTGTGAAGAAGAAATGTCAAAGTGGTTTCAATAAGATGTTTGTTTTTGCATTCGGCTACTCCATTTTGTTGAGGAATATGAGCGATGTTTGATGAAATATAACATTTGCATGTCATGAGCTACTTGAACTGGTAAGCCAAATACTCTCGAGCATTGTCAATATAAAAAGTGCATATGGATATACCAAATTGTGTTTTGATTTCATTAGAAAAGGTTTCAAATGGAAAACACTTTTGATCGATTCTTCATTAACCAAATTCAATTACATGTAGAATAGTCATCAATAATGGTAACAAAATATTTAAAACCAGAAGGAATAATATTAAATTAAGGATTTCGAAAATCAAAGTGAACTATTACAATTACATGTAGAATAGTCATCAATAAAGGTAAAAAAATATTTAAAACGAGAAGGAGTAATTTAAATTAAGGATTCCGAATATCAAAGTGAACTATTACAAGGAGAGTAAGCTCATTTATTAAGACCAAGAAAGAACTAATGAATATGTTTTCCTAACTAAAATGACTCACAATTTAAACTAGACAAACGTTTTAAAATTGGCACCATCTTCAAAAATTTAGTCCAGTTGGGCTGTCCTAAGTGTGCATTAATTATCATTAGAGAGATCATAGGTGCACATACCAATAATGATAGAGAGAGATGGTAAAGGTCATACAACTCACATTTGACTCCAATCATCCTACGTGGCATCCAATTCTACAACATAACATTATATCCAGTGAAATGAGGATAATGACATAGAATTTGGTCAATTGGATGACAGATAGTAGATAAATTGGATCAAGTCACAAATGAGGTTACACTTGTGAAGGAGATTAAGTGCGTGTAGATAAATTACCAATATGCCCCACTAAGATAGTCTTGCTAGATCCAAAGTCCATGAGTTGAGCATTTGGATCAAGGGAAGGAGATTGAGACAAGTAGATAATTACCAATATGCCCCACTAAGATAGTCTAGCTAGTAGCTTGGCAAACTAACATCATTCGATGAAGTCTTCGCTATTGGAGTCATGCATGGCAAATCAGACTTAGTGTAGGAGCACCAGGTGACTTAACAATAGATGTCTAGGCAAAATGAGGGGGTTTCCCATGCAGCTTCCAACACCTATCAATGGTATGCCCAATGTGTTGGCAATGTTCACATTTTGGACAATTTCTAGAATTACCTATGTGAAAGCATCTAGAATTATTATTTTGTGATACAAAGGGAATATTTTCCTATAGATGAAGAATGTATCTTTGTGTTTATTTTCTAAGGAATGTAGAGGCATTACATCATTAATATAAAAGGCATGGGCATACAAACCCAAGGTCACAAAAAAGGTATTGCGGTTATCATGTTCCTTCTTTAAATTTTTATATGATGGAAGGAGCTCATTAAAATCATATAAGGCAACAAGAAGTTGCCCAAGATAAGCAAACATAAGGCCATCAAATCGTCATGAGCAAGAAATGTCAAGAGATCTTGGTACACACCATATATTAATATAAAAGGCATGGGTCTCACTCCAAACTAGTGCAAAAATCTCATGGGAAAGAAAGATATATAGCAAGGTGTGAATAGTGGATTTAATAAAACTACATAATTGAGCATCAATCTTCATCCATTGTTCATGTTCTTATGTAGGAACAGAATCAATAGTTGTAATGAGATGGGATTTGTAGCCCAAACCACTTAACTATAACTTGATTTCAGAAGAAGTTGAAAAGTTTGACTCGTCCATCTTCTCGATATTAACAATATGGTGAGAAAATGTGGAAGAATTTGCTTTGGATGTTGATTGGTTGCTAAAAGACACTTTTTTTGGAAAATAAAAAAAAATAATAATAAAATAATCTAAGAGAAAAAATAGATTGAACCACCAAACGAACTCCGATGGAGCAACCACCGCACAAGTAGGGTTGCACGAAGGAGGCGTATGGGAGTAGGTTGGTCAACCATCAAGCATCATTGTATGCGACGATTGGAGTTGCAAAGCTACTAGAGTTACGACCTATGTGAAGGTATGTGGATGGGTCCTTGTGTTGGTGTTTGTATAGTTGGATAGACTAGCTCAATGTGATCCCAACCCTATGCTCACCGAAGCAAACAAATGACTCCAGAAAACTCGCCGAACACAACATTTAAATCGTGCACATTAACCTCAGAGAAAGGTTTGCCACAAAAAAACCTTTGAAGAAAATGGGCCCACCAAGACAACAGGGAATTGAAATAGGCTCCGGATATCATGTTGAACTATAGGAGAGAGACATTGAGCTAAAACCATGCGTTTATGGGACAACGTGAATGCTTTATTTATATCGAGAAAACAAAATCAATAAAATAAATAGAAAATATTGGATATCCTTTATCAATAAAGATATTATACATAAATAAATAAAAGCCTTCTTAATAATACATGTATAATCTAGATATTCCTTATTATAAAAGATTTGCACCTTATATAATTATAACACCTAAAGTATACCTCGTAACATGATACCCAGAAATTTATAACCATTGACATGAACCCAAAGAATAATAAAACTAAACTATACACAATGAGTAAACAATATATGTTAAACACATTTCGTCTAATAGAATTACCGGAGCAGCACTTGGATGTGTACATTTCAAGCAAGTAAGAAAGGCATTCTTCAAAGCAAGATGTGCAGCTGATACACAAAACCCGTTAACGACAGAGCTAGAAGGTTCCAAACCGAGCAAAACTGGCAAGATCTTGCCATAGAATGCAGGCCTTTCATTTGCAATTGCTGACAGACTGGAATAGACCAATAACGAAGTCAATACTAAGAAAGTACCAATCAGACCAATGAATTTACAGTGTTAAAAGTTAGTAGTAATTGTAGAAAATAAAAATAATTAATTTACAATCTTAGACATCCTTAGGATTTCAAAATATGCATCATTTCTCTTCCAAACAAAAACCATTCAAATAAGATGATTTTATATTAGATTAAAAGAAGTCCTCTCTTTCTTTATCAGAACATGCATGCACATGCGCAGGTGTGACCGAGTAAGAGAAGCATTCCAATATTGACCAGCTGATCATCACAGATGTCTAATCAGGAAGTTCTAACCAAATAAAATTTTCTCTATTCATGTGTGTTTGTGAGGTTATGCGAGCAAATAGTGACCATCTGATTGTCATAATGCATGTTTCACAAAGAATAAAATATAAAGTCATGTGACCTTTTAAGTAGTCACATTGGACAGAAAATCAAAGAGTGTAAAAGAAAATATCAAATACCTTTTAATCAGCACAATGATAACTGAGTTACTAAGGGACTTCCCGTATGAAAATCTGAGTTGATCAAGCAAGAGACCCAAACTTTGGCTCGCTTCAATTTTCAAATCTCCAATATTGAGTACTGGATGACCCCGCCTGAGCCATGATATATTAAATTCCACAGGCTTTCCTACAAAAAAAAAAAAAAAAAAAAAAAAAAAAAAAAAAAAAAAAAAAAAAAAAAAAAAAAAAAAAAAAAAAAAAAAAAGTGACCAATCATAAAAGCACATAATTTAAGGATTAGAAAAACAAAAGTTTGCCAATACCATTTTTTTCTCAACCACACTCAAAATGTAATACCTTGATGAGAAGTAGGCTCTGAGGAACCACTAGGATCAGGAGTGTAAAGACGAATAACTGCCTCAACAAACTTCAGCGCCAGCAGCTTTGCACCACCACTTCCATGCTTTCAAACATGTTACGAAGGACAACCATCAGATCATAAACTAAAACAGGAAACTTCAGACTTTCAATGAGAGCAATTACTTACTTGAAAAGCTATTGAGTATACTTTCTCTTTGAATTTAAGCATCCATTCCCATGCAGATTCAAGTGCACCATCTAAATCACTAGAGTATAGACCCTAACACAAAATAAAACCAGAATGGGAATGCTCATATATTCAAATGAATACAAAGTGAATATTAAAAGATGGGAGATAACTACTATCAGATATTAAATTTTTTTTAAAGTGTAACTACTACACATTTGCAGCATTTTCTTATTCATCTCCTGATTTCTATTTTGGTAGAGACCATGAAATTATGAATAGCAGACTTGCTTTATAACTTCATATAAGATGTTCTAGACTCCTAATTATGATGCTTTCATTGATAGAAGTCAAAGGCTTTCAAAATCTTTGAAGCTTAGAACCAGATTTGGACGGTTGGCAATCCCTGTAGACATATCATAAACCCAAGAAAAACTATTTGGGTATTAACTAATAATATCACCTTCCCTCACTTTCCCTGTTCTTGACACTGGGAAATTACAGGAAAACATGGTCATATTTGGGCTCATGATGCGCTAACGGTGAGCCCAAAATCCTTAAAGTTGTGACCAATATCTCAATTGCGGACCTTCTAAAACCATGAATCCCTTCCAGAAGGTACAACATTAACTATCAATGAAATCAACCTAACATGTATCCCAACATGTGGAAAATAAAAATAAAACTAAATACTCAAATTCATATTCAGTTGCACAAACTTCAGAACGAATTCACTAAACTCAAATCCACAACAAGAAGCAACCACACCAACCCACAGCCAAAAACAACATTAAGTGAACCACCACCAACCACACTCATCACCAATTGCTTAGTAACATGGTAAATTCCTCCCGTCTCAAAACAAAGCACGCACCTGAACCACAATTTTCTCAAGTGTGCCACGAAACAACTGAATTCCACACAGAAGAGCTTGCCGAACCACTGCCGGTGTGTCGTCATCCAGTACCTCAATTAGCACAGGCACAATGTCAGACAAGAACTCCGTGTTCTTCAATCCAATGTCACCAAACATCCTGAAAAAAAAAAAAAAAAAAAAAAAAAAAAAAAAAAAAAGAGGTCCAACTCAAACTTCAATTCCACCAACGCAAAAAGAAAAAAAAAAGTTTTAAGAGTATGTTTGGCTTCAAGGTCAAAATAATTTTGGCTGCGGCAGTCAAACCCAATTTCACAGAACCATAAGTCTTGTTATTGCTATAGATAAAATCAATTTTATCTCGAAACCTCCGTTAGAAGAAGTGACAACAAGTAGCATTTACATGAGGTTGAAAATTTTAGCCTATGCTTTGCAGCAAACTTGGCATTGAGATAAAAGCATCATATCATCTACAACTCAATTTCAACCAAATTTTGCAATCAATTTGGCCAACGCTCATCCAAACACATACGGAGAATGGCGAAGAGAGAAAGGGAAAAGGTGTACTCGGTGACAAATTTGCGCACGGGGCTGAAGCGATCTGAGTGGAAGAGGAAGAGTGAGGGTAGGAACTCGGTGAGGAGGACGGGGTCTTCGGGGGGAAGTTCGTGGCGCAGTTGGCTCAGGGATTGGAGCTTGGAGGGGATGTCACTGGCCAACTTAGCAGCGTTCACGAGACTCGCAAGCTTTTCGCGCGAAGTGGCGGCCGTGGACATGGTTTTTCCGACCATGGCTCTGACGGAAGAGGAGGAGAAGGAGCGAGAAGCTAGTTTGGGAGAATTTGCATGGAAATCTAGAGGGCGAGGAGATCAGTGTCGTTTGTTTGTTCTAGGGTTTGGGTGGAAGAAGAGGGAGAAAGGGGTGTTTGAAAATGGTGTTGGAAGAAATGGATGAATTTTTTAATATTAATTTAATTATAGATATCCCTACCAACTTACATTTTCACTTTCACATCTATCACTAACTTTGTTTTTTTTTTCTTTTAAAAATATAATATGAGTTCTTATTAAATATTAAATATAAATACAAGATAAATCTTTAAAATATATTTTAAATGAATCTTTTTATTTATTCCATGTAAGAGAAATTAAAAAAATTACAATTAAATTAAATAATTATAAATATTATTAGTCATATATATCATATAAAAAATTGTATTTAAGTATAATTTAAAAAAATTTAAGTTATATATTACTAGAGAAAAATACATGTCTTCCGTGTATATATTTGTATCTTTGTTATACATTAAAATAATATGATTTTAAAAATATATAAAATTTTATAGTGTTATTATTTTCATAAGTAATTAATTAAAATAAAAAATAAAATAATTTAAAATATATATATATATATATATATATATATAATGTTAAATTATATGGTAGTTATTTTTAAAAGATAAATTATTCTAAAATAAAATAATTATTCAATCATTTATTCAATTAAATAAATAAATAAATTACGTTTATTTTTTTTAGAGGACAAAATTGTCTAATTAAAAACATATCAAACAAAATTACCAAAATATGGTATAATATAGATTACAAATTGAATATTTGTTCTTATTTAATGTTATTAAATTTGTATATAACAATATTTTGAGGTTTTAACTTGAATAAATTCATTGTTTATACTCTAAATTAAATCATTAGAATAAAACAAAGTTTTAATCAATTAAAATTAATAGTATAGGTTTTATCAAAACTTATTTTATGAGAATTTAGTGAGAATTTTTGAAATTTAATTTTGAGAAATACCTAAAATCTTTTAGAAAGATATATTTATGTGTGAAAAATTATGTTCTTTGAGCATTTCTTTGAAGTTCTTTGGAGCATGCAGAGTTAGTTAAGGGAGATTTCTTGAATCTAAGAACCTTGTTATTTTTGCTGCGATTTAGGTGCTATCATTTTTTATATAAGGTTTCTAATTGCAGTAAGGTAACTGCAGGTTACCTGTTGGGTAGAACACTCTTGTGGGGTTTAAGAGTTGTTTTTTTGGAGTCTTTGTATTGTAAAGGCTTAATATAATGAATTTTTGACTGGTGTAGCTGAGAAACTATTATGAAAGGGTGAATCGATATAACTCCACTTTTTTTACCACGAATTTCTCTTAGGTGGTGCCTCCATGACCAAGCAAGTAGGCTTTTATCCTTATCTCATAAAAAATATTTAATGATCATTCATAACTTTTCTTAAGTCAAGTAAGATGAGAGAGCATTTATACTAAACCTACACACTTTCACACAAATAGTCAATACTATACAAACCATACCATCCTTTACCAATCAATCATTTGTAAATTCTACTAAATTCAAATTAGCTTTAGTAAAATTAAATCTTTTAATATGCAATGCCTTGGTGAAAATATCCACCCATTTATTTGTCTTGACAAATTTTAATTCAGAAACATTTTTCTGGACATAATCACGAATGAAGTGATATCTCACTTTAATATGCTTAGTCTTTGATGAAAACAATTTAGGCTGAGTTTAAGAAAGGAAAGGGGGGTGAATTGAACTATACAGAATTTTTTTCTAAAACAGGTATCATACACCCTGCAAGATCCAACAACGACCTATGCAACACCCTGTTACACCTCTAAAATTGTAGACCAAGATCCAATATAATCAATAGAATTTTCTAAAAATACAACTCAAATTGAGACTAGAATGAAACAAAAGGGTTCAAAACGTTGCAAAAGACTTCCTTGACTCGAGAAACGAATGTATCATGTTGTAGAATGATCATAGGTAAGAGAAATATGCTCCAAGAACTGTTTTCTTTTATTCTTGATGAAATAAACTTTCACAAACTTTTAATGAACTCACTATATTAGAAAATCTACATTCTTTTTAAAAATTGATCTCTCAAATATTTGTAATTTTCTTCTTATTTTCAAAGTTCTTAAATCAGATATTTATAACAAATACGCTTTAAAACCAACTGATAAAAAACTTATCTAAATCTATTTATTTTACTAAAAGAAACTTCACCTGATTAAATTTCAAAACCAGTTGTTTGAAAACTTTTGTATAACAATTTTTTTTTGCAATTTTTTATCGAAACAAATTCAGTTTATTTATGAAACTTCTTATAGCACTTTTCACTAACTATGATTACTACTTATTTGCTCAAGGTTACCCGAGAACCACTTTTCTAGATGGGCATTCTCAGTTGGAGGCTCCTCATGTTGTTGTCTACCTATTATTTTTTATGACCTTACACTTTTCCTTGGAGTGGTGAAGATGGACATGATTGGCAAGAACTGATTATGGTAAGAAACACTGAATTTAACTTAAGAAGATATGATTAAGGTATGTATGAGATGAATGTATGCAAACTAATTGTGTAGAAGAGGATGGCAACTGACAAAATTAGAAAATTGATTGTGCAGTAAGTGTAAAATTAAAATCGTGTGAGTGTTAGATAAGGTGCAAAAGCATTTTCAATAAACTAAAAAATGACTATACTTAGATTTGGCAATCTGTGCAATCAACTTTTCACTTTGTGCTTTTTTACCACCAATTGATAACTTACATGTGACATGGTCACGATTCATGAAGCAGATCGTGCAATCTTCATGCTTCAACACTTACAATCACTTTAATGCAAAGTATTGGAAGTGCAATATGATTTAAAAATCAAGTAGCAATTATCTCCCTTAAACTCTGCTACACATTAAACATTATACTAGACAGAAAAAACATGCAAAAAATTGACAAAAAATCAATTAATGCAGATTTGACTATTTGATTGAATCATGTGCTGATTTCAATCACAATAAAATTAATATCCATGAAGCTAGTAAACATTTGACATATCCAAAATACCCAATTCAGTCCTTAGAAAATTAAATCTTCCTTTTGTTAGTGGTTTGGTAAAAATATTAGCCAATTGATTTGTTGTTTCAACAAATTTTATTTCTTAGTTACCATTATTTGTATGATCTCTAATGAAGTGATACCTAATTTCAAGGTGCTTAGTTCTAGAGTGCTAAACATAATTTTTAGTTAAATTGATAACACTGGTATTATCACACATTAGAGGTATCTTTGAAAGCTTTGAACCATAATCATTTAGTTGTTGTTTTAACCACAAAATATAAGCACAACAACTTCCAACATCAATGTATTCCGTCTCTATAATTAATAATGTAACAGAAACTTGCTTTTTGTTATGCCATGAAATCAAACTTGATCCAAGCAAGTGACATGTTCTAGTAGTGACTTTTTTATCTGTTTTGAAAACTGCAAAATTAGAATCAGAATATCCAACCAAATTAAGTGAAACATCATTTGGATATCATAGTTCAACATTAACAATTCCCTTTAAATATTTCAAGGTCCTCTTTGTTGCATTGAAGTATGATTCTTTTGGATTTGCTTGATATCTTCCACACAAGTACACATTTAACATTATATTAGGTTTGTTGGTTGTCAAGTAGAACAATGATCCAATTAACCCTTTTTACTTGGTTTGATCAACAACCACTCCTTTTCATCAAGGTCTTGATAACAGCTAGTTAAAATAGGTGTTGTAGCCTTCTTGCACTTGTCCATGTCAAACTTCTTTAAGAGATCCTTGCAATACGTTGATTAGCTCATAAATGTATCATGTTTTAGTTGTTTAACCTACAAGCCTAGAAAATAATTGAGCTTTCCGATCATAAACATTTCAAATTCTCACTGCATAACTATAACAAACTCTTGGCAAAGTTTCTCATTATTAAACCAAAAATTATATCATCAACATGCACTTCTACAAGAATGATATCATTACCAGCCCTTCTAATACAGAGATTTTTATCTACTTTTTCTCTTTCATAATTATGTGATAGAAGAAAGTTACTTAACCTCTCATAACACTACCTTAGGGCTTGCTTCAGTTTATACAATGCCTTATTGAGTTTGTACACATGTCCTGGGAATTTGTGATCTTCAAAACTCAGGGGTTGTGTTACATACACTTCTTCATTGATAAAATCAATTGAGAATGCACTTTTCACATCCATTTGTAATATAGTTAAAGCCACAAAAACAAGCATATGCTAACAACAATCTAACAACTTCTAGCCTAGCAATAGGTGCATAAGTTTCATCGTAATAAATTTATTTCTCTTGATAATACCCTTTTGCCACTAGCTTAGCTTTGTTTCTAACAATTATGACATGTTCATCCATTTTATAGCCATTTAGTTCCAATAAGTTTCATTTCTTTAGTCCTAGAAACTAACGTCCCCACATAATTCCTAATAAACTAATTCAATTCATCTTGAATAGCAACTATCCAATCATCATCATTCAAAGTTTCAGAAATGGATTTAGGTTCAAGTTGTGAAACAAATGCCATGTGTTCGCAAAACTGATTTAAAGTTTTTTAGGTAGTGTCGCAATCGGGATCATGACGGGGCAATCACAAATTTTATTTTAAAAAAATATTTAAATTGAGAATCGAGTCGCCACTATAGCTTTTTATGAGAAACTATAGAAAAATCAAAAATAAAAATGCCTACAACTAGATTCAGGATTTGGGAGTCGGTTATGTGTGGGGAAGGTGTCAGCATCCCACAACGCCCTTCCTAAGACAGTACCTTTAACTAAATGAATAGAAATAAGTATGATTTTACAAAATGTTACTTTTCACTAAAAATAGTAATTACAAGAACTAAAAAAAAACAAACAAATATATATTTACAAAAAATGCAAACAGAGAATGAACAATAAACAAACGAATAATAACAAAGACAATTTTTTTACTTTTTTTTGGACCCGACAAGGATTGACCTTGGTCCTACTTATTTCAAAAGGAAAATAAGAGTTTATGTAGTTCTAATTTTGAAATTGTGTTGGATGATATATTTTTTTTATTTTTGAAAATCTATTTAAAAAAATGTTTTATATTGCTTTTACTTTTTAAATTTTTTTTATGGTTTTTTTATTATTAAAATCGTTTTGTATTTTATTTTCAAAATTTAATATTTTATTATTTTAGAAATATTTTATTTCATTAATTGCTTTAAAAACCGTTTTGAATGTTTTTTTTTATTTTTTTCTTTTCAAACATTATTATTTTTCTATTATTTTCAAAAATATTTTATTTCATAAATCTAATAGAATTTTTTTACAACAAAAAAAACTAAGATTAGACTAAATGTTTTTCTCGTAACAGTGATAGCTAAATAAAAATTGCATGCTGGACCAAGGCCCAAAAATATTTTAAAAAAGAAAAAATTGTTCAACGCTTCCATAGAGTGCTTCGTCGTGCATCTCCAAGTACTTCTTGAAACACCTCCAAATTTTATTAAATGGACAAAAATATCATTAATATAATACTGTGAAGACTCTTATACCTTTCACTCTAAAACTTCATAACATCTTCTCCTCCTACAACTTCCATTCTCATCTTCCGCTTCGACACCTCCAAAGACCCTATTGTTCCATTTTGCATTTTTTTGGCCGGTTTCATTCCATCATCTTTCAATAACACCACATTAGACAAACATTTGAGGTACGAATGATATATTGAAAGATTTGTAGGATATTTGGGGGGATTTTATTGGGTTTGCAATTTGGAGTGGTTTCTTTCCGAAGGAAATGAGTTGCGGAACGACGCGTTCCGCAACTCATTTGGAGGTGATGAAATGAATTGTGGAACGACGTATTCTGCAATTGTTCCCCAGATCAGGAAGACAGTTGCAAAACGACGCATTCCGCAACTCATTTTCAGACAACAGTTGTGGAATGCGTCGTTCTACAACTCATTTTTGCACCTCCAAATGAGTTGTAGAACGACGAGTTCCGTAACTGTCCTCCGAATTCGGAGAACAGTTGCGGAATACGTCGTTCCTCAATTTATTTCAAACGCACTTACCTCGTAGGACATTGTGTCACTGTTACTCTACCGCGTCGCCGCACTCCCACTCCTCCTCCGCCGCCGACGCACACTACTGTAGAAGGACACCAATCAGGCACTTCATCACCTTCAAACATCACTGTCCGTCAACCCCTCATCTCCCACCTCCACAATTTCATTGTTTTATCATTTCTTTAGATAAAGGATAAAATTGTAATTTCCTTAAGGACATAGTTGGTATTTTTTCAAGTTTTGGAGGTGTCTCAAGAAGACTTAGAGGTGGAGGAAGAAGCGGTCGCTTCCACATTGCCCCCATCTAACGTGGTAATTAAGGTTCATGCCTTAAGAATCCAATTGGAAACGCATATGCTCCCTCAAATTCACGTGGCACCCCATTTCCATTTGTTCACGTTTTCATTTTTTTTACCCTTATTCTAATGTTTGATTCCTCTACCGTGTCCCTCATAAGTGAAAGTAGTGGGCCTAAGCCCAACCATTACCCCCAAATGTCTTACAGTGCATCTTAGGGTATCTTCGAGCGAGAGAAAGGGGCAAAGGTGCCGCCAAGGATTTAATTTTCATGTTTTCCCCTATTCGTTCCAGCAAAAACCCTAGACAGAGATGAGGGTTGAGGAAGAACGATGCGGCGACATCCTTTCGGCCGCATCCACCACACTCCATTCGAGATACTCCCTTACGGTTCAGGCTATCGATTTTTCACTTTCCTCCTTCTTGTGTATAATGGAATCGGTTTGGGTTTTTTTGTTCTAAAGTTTGGAGCTTTCTAAATTTTGGTTTCTAAAATTGACTTTCTTCTAGGTTGGTTCGGGGAATTGAATGTAAATTGAAGTTTTTTGGTGATTTCTTGGCTCTGCTTTTGGATATAATTTTGGTTCCGGTTGGGTGTGTGAGACTCTAAGGCACTATGTTTGGCGTTGAATATGGGTTCCAGGAGTTCAGATTCACATTGGAATGGGTGTTTTGGTCTCTGATTATAGATATTCTTGTTTTGATCTAAATATCTGAGACTAGGTTTGGTGTTGAGATTACCTGAAATTTTTCGTTTTATTTATTTGTAAATGGGAAAGTTTGAGATTTTCTGACTATATGTATATCAATTTTGAACTTCTAATTTTGGTTAAGGGTTACGTGGACCCTGAGTTGTTTATTGGTGGGTTTTGACCTCTGGTTTCCCTGAAGCTTAGCTTTTGTGTAGAGATGAGTTTTGGTTTTGTGTTTTAGATATGAATGTGGTTTGGTAAGAAATTTGGGATTCTGGGATTTGATTTGGGTTGTTTGGTAATGGTTGCTACATTTCCTGGCACTACTAAGTATGAGACTGTGGTAGAAGCAGCAGCCCCTAAACCGAATGAGGATGTGCCTCAAGCAGTAACCTCCCAGATAATAATCAGAATTTTACAGTTTTACAATATTCCAAAATCTCATTTACTAATAACAAATATTATAAAAATTAACTAACACTTCAATATTACAGGATGCAGATCAAACAAATACATCATATACATTCATATACAAGATGCAGATCAAACAATCACATTACACACATAAATAAAGCGAGCGCATAGAAACAAAATCATTGGACTTATCTGCTGAAGACCTAGCTTTTCGTTTTTCTTTTTGTATTCTGCTTACAACAACCTTCTTTATGCAATTTTATCCCTCAATTCTTGCAAGATGTTGTTGAATATGATATTTTTCAGTAATTTTCTCAATTTCTGTGTGTTCTCTTTGTGTCTGTATTTTTTTTTTTTTTTATATTTGTTTGATAATCCATCCATCTCTCACAGTAAAAGTCAACATCATTGTTCTTAATTAAAAATCAACTACCCCAGCCTCTATATTAACTCCTTTTTTTTAAGACTGTATGGTTACATTTTATTATAAAATAGAGGGCAATGTGATAAGTATGAAGGTTGAATGAAATTAGCATGAGAGAAGGCAAAGAGCTGAAAAGGGTGTATTTACAACCCCTAATCAAGAGAGATAAAATTTGTAAGGCACTAACTAAAAGAATTGAAAGGGCACTAAAGCTAATGGGCAGTGAAGAGTTGAGGAGTGGGAACATTATTGTTTATGTGACAAGCACAATTAATAGAGAAGTGAGGTGTAAATAGTAATATTTTTTTATGTCTAACAACCTCTCAGTAAATTGGGCTTCAGAAAACTTTTTTTTTTTATCAAACTGGATTAGAATTATTTTTAATAAATGAACTTTCCTGTTCAATTGGGCTTACTTAATTTTTCACTTCAATTTATTTTAAGACAAACTTGACACCTTTTTTGTTGTGTTATCATTTTTTTACAAAATTCATTTTATCTTATTTTTTATTATTATTTAAAATTTTATTCATAAAGTCAAAGTCTTTTTTTTATTTACTTATCTTAAATGACAGAAACTAAATAACATATGTTAAAAGGTTTCATTTTCTTATTTTTATTCTTTTATTTCATTGTTTTTCTTTTTTATTTGCAAAAATAATTTTTATTTGCCCGGACGAAATTGAGTGTTGAGAGGTAGAGACTCCCTTTTTGAATCTATCAAATGATGTTATCCAAGGATAAATCTCTTAGAACTCTTTACTCTTTAGGTAGGTCAATGTTGACAATAGGTACAATAGGTGCTTCTAAATTTCCAGCATTTTGCTATTTTGCATCTTTTTTTTTTTTTTTGCACTACACTAGTTTGTATCAAGCTTCAGCCTCTAAAATTTAATAATTTCATAATCTCTTACACTATTTTTAGATGTTTGTTGTAGCTCATGGTTAGTCTCATCAAAGATAATGTGCACATATTCCTCTATAGTCAAAGTCCTATTATTATAGATCTGTATGCATGACTATGAGTTGAATAACCTAGGAAGATGCCCTCATCAATCTTTGCTTTCCTAGATTATCTTTTCCATTATTTAAACACAAATCATTTACAGTAAAAAATTTTCAAATGAGAGATATTTGGTTTTCTACCCTTGTAAAGCTCATATGTAATTTTCTTCAAAAGAGGTCTAGTTAAAACTCTGTTCAAAACATAGCATGCAATGTTCACTGCATCTGTCCAAAAATACTTAGGAAGGTTAGATTCATTTAGCAAAGTTCTAGCCAATTCTTTCAAAGACCTATTTTTCCTTTCAACCACACTATTTTATTGTGGTGTTTGAAAAGTTGAAAAATAATGTTTTATGTCAAGTTTGTCACAAAAATTTCAAATCTTTCATTTTGAAACTCTCTTCCACGGTCATTTTAATTGCAAAAATATTACAATTTTTCTCATTATGCAAAACTCTAACAAGTCTTTTGAAGCTTGTGAATGCATCATCTATGGTTATAATGAATAAAGTCCATGTATACCTAGAGTCATCATCTACAATGACCAAACCATAATAATTTTCACATATGCTCATGGTCAGATTTTTCGCAGAGACAGGTTTCTAAGAATGAAATTCTTCAATCAAATCAATTTACTATAGTATTTGTTGTCAAATAGCAAAAAATTAATCATTTGAAATTCACAAATGATCAGACATAATTTCAGTTTAGAAACTCCAACAAAAAATCAGTTAGTTTAATTTTCACAACAATGAAATTCACAAACAACGTATTGAAATTAAAGTAGTAATCAAACACCAAAAATGTAGTATTTTATCAGTTAACCAATATATTTGAATATATGTTCAAGATTATTTTCAAAAATACAATACACTATAGTTTAAATCGGATTTTTCACGTTACCAATTTGACAAAAATACAGTTAATAAAATTTCTATTTTAGTTGAGTTAAATTTTGTTATAAGAACATATTATGCAAAAAATTAAAAATCAATGCAAAAATAGAGATAAGAGAGACAATACACAATATTTTTATAGTGATTTTTTTTTTCTCAAGAGTTATATCCAATTTCTTTGCAAACTTTGCAAATATTCCACTAAAAACTCAATATACAGTACACAATTACACCAAGAAACAAACTTACATCCTGAAAGATCAAACAACAACCAATACCGTGTCACATTTCTACAATTAAAAACCATATATAATTGTAGACCAAGATCTAATACAATCAATAAAAATTTTAAAAATAAAACTCAAACTACAACAATTAAACAAAAAAAGGTTCAAAACGTGGCAGAAGATTCCTTAACTCATGAAACATCGTAAGTCAGAGAAATATACTCATAGAACTATTTTCTTTGATTCTTAATAAAAAAAACTTTCACAAACTTTTAATGAATTCACTGTATTAAAAAATCTAGACTTTGTAAAAGCTAATCTATCGAATGTTTGTAATTTTTTATTTTCAAAGTTTTCATTTATAACAAGTACACTTTAACGCAAAAAATCAATTAAAAACTTATATGAATCGATTTATTTAACTAAAAGAGCTTTCACTTGATTAAATTTCAAAAATAGTTATTTGAAAATATTGGTATAACAATTTTACTTGCAAATTTTTATCGTTCTGCAGAAAGACGAAAACAATGAAACTGAAAATGAATAATATTATTATTCTTATTACCTAGGAAATAATAATCTCATCAAAGGAAAGTATTCATGTAATTTGATATTTAAGGACATAGCCAATGTGTGGTTCACTTGTTAGAGGTAGGGAAGGAAATTACAAACAAAAGATTGAAAATGAAGAACGGTTTTTAAAGCTGTTACTTTTTTTTCTTTGCATAGAAGTTATATATCAAAATATCCGTTCCAGAAATTTGGATTCAAATAAATGATGCATAGTATCATAATAATGGACATATAAATCGATAGGCTATTTTGACTTCTTAAGTAAAAAAAATCTAGCTAGTCGAAAAACTAAGGTGGAAAAATGCATTGTTACTTTCACAATCTGATTAAGGATAAACTTCTGCCAAGTTTGAATTCTTTCACGCTTGGGTAATCCCCCGATATAAAGCAAATGAAAATTAATAGAATATATATATATATATATATATATATATATATATATATAGTTTCCTTATCTCCTTGATCTATAGTAAATGTCATGAAACTTTAAACGAAAGTTTCAACCCCCAAATTATATGCTTAACCTTTTGTGTCATAATTTTGATTTTTTTAATTAAAACCTTAATGCGGTAACAATTAAGGTCAAAAAAATAAAAATTAACCGATTATTTGAAATCGTTATGACCTAGTTAAAGTTATATATTCTTGTATCTTTTGATGAGAAGATTTTGAATTAAATTTTTGATGAAAAGATTTTTCAATTGAGAAGGCAGAACGAGTCACGTAATTTGTTACTATTTAGTTGTTTCTAATATATTTTATTAACTTTGTAACTGTTAACTGCAATAAATTTGTTAAGTTAAGATAATTCTAAAGAAAATTAAAAAAAATTATAGGATAATTGTTTAGGTTAAAAAACTTAACCACTCAACTGTTATTAAATTTAAATAGTTTAAGATTTAATTATTTTAATTTAGAATTTAATTATTTTAATTTTTTTTAATTTATTATTTTAATATAAGATTTGTTTCTTTTAAATTTAGTATTTAATTATTTTTAACTTAGGATTTAAAAAAATATTTTAAATATAATATTATAATTTATTGAATGGAAATATTTGTATTCTATCATTTGTTTACTGTTATTTCCATGTAATCTTAATAAGAAGATTTTGAATTAGAATCATGGTATGAGGATTTTTGAATTGAAAGTGCATGTGGCGAGTAAGTTAAAGAAAAATAATATGATAACGCAAAGAGCATGTGGTAAAGGACAAGAAGAAACAGAAATAATGAACGTGACATAAGTGGTTAAGAAGGCAAGGAGGATGGCAAAAGATGTGTGTGAAAATTGTGAGTCTCTTCTCTCTCTTGTTCATTGGTTACTCTCTTTGTCTGTTTGTTTACCCTATGCTTCCTCTTCCTGTTGCAAGTGGATTACAGAGGTGATATTTCTTCTCTTACACTGATCATAATAGCCAAGGCCTACGTACTAATCCATTATGTAAAAGAAGCATTGTAGTGGACTTCTTAAATGGTGTTATTCCTACTTATGACTTCTCATTTATTAGTTCTGAGTTATTCTGATTCCATAGCTACATGTTCTGTTCATATTTGTGCCTCCCAAATTTGCTGAGCCAAAATCTTACATGAACGAAATTACACATTGTGGCGTGAACTGTATCATTTGGTGCTTTCATTGAGAGACAAACCCATGGTAGATAACACAAGAATGCAAACCATGCAGAATGCCATTAATAAATTAGCGGAGCAGTCTAATGGATACAGTGAACAATTACAAATCATTACTCAAACTTTAGCTTCTATTCAATTTCAGTTGAATCAGAAGAATGAGAGATCGATGGACAGAGCATCCTCTTCAGCTATGTTTACCCCTACACGTCATATGAAAGTGGATTTTCCCACTCTCTTAGATTGGGGTGATGTTATTCAATGGATTTACAAAGCTGAACGTTTCTTCCGTGTGTATGACATTCCAGAGGATCAAAAGATGGATATAGTAGCGGTGAACCTAGAAGGTAGAGTTTTATCTTGGTTTCAAATTTGGGAAAAATTGAATCCATAACCAAATTGGCTCCAGATGTCGACAGCTATACAAATGCAGTTTGGACCTTCCCAATTTGAAAACTCTAGAGAAGAATTATTGAAGTTGAAGCAATCATTATCAATTGGTTCCTACTTTGATGAATTCAATGGTATGGATGATGCATTGTTACTGGACTGCTTTGTGGGAGGATTACATCCCGAACTCAAACGCGAGGTAAAATCCCGTTCACTGATGTCGTTGATGCAAGCAGTTTCCTTAGCCAAATTATTCGAGCAAAAATATTTGCTAAATTTGCAAGGTGGAAAATTTACTTTACCACCATCCATCCTTACACCAAATTGTGTCAATCATAACAGCGATGCTAAAGCTACTCCTCTGGTAACACCTATAAAGGCACTTCCACCATTACTGCCAACCCCTTCAAAACTTGGATCAATACACAAATTATCTCCAGCTGAAATTCAATTCCGGAGAGAGAAGGGTCATTGTTTCACTTGCGATGACAAGTTTTTGCCCAACCATAAATGCAAATCTAAACATTATTTTCTAATACAATCAATAGAGGAAATTCCTATAGAATCTGAACAGATGGAAGAGACGACATTATCAGAGTTTCCCACACTGTTGATAGAGCCTACTGTAGACACTCCACATCACTTATCGTATAATGCCATGACAGGCATGCCAACCCGTCGTTCCATTCATTTCCAAGGATTCGTTTGTGGAAGAACCCTTTGTATTTTGATGGATGGAGGTAACTTTGACAATTTCATTCATCCAGCCATGGCACAACGATTGAACATAATAATTGATGCAACACCACCTTTCATGGTGCAAGTTGGCAGTGGGGAACTATTGCAATGTGAAGGGGAAATGTGTGATATTCCTGTCACAATTCAAGGCAACATGCTATTGATTATAACCTTTGTTTTACCAATTGCAACAGAAGAATTAGTTGTGAGAGATATTTGGCTCAAAACCTTGGATACTCATATGGTGAATTACAAGGAGAAATTCATTACGTTTTTTGACAAAGGGAGACTAATTAAACTACGAGGAGAGAACAATGAAGCTCCGACACAAGCTCAATTTTACCAACTCAAGCGCTTATATGATACCAAGGAGATTGCTGCCTTCTATACTTTACAATGGCAAGCGGTAGAAGAATCACAACAAGGAAGAATAGAAATGCCACTGCACACCCCGACGTGACAGGGTTATTGCAGACATTCAAAGAAGTGTTTCAAGTTCCACATGGCTTACCACCTAAAAGAACACATGATCATGCGATTGCTCTACTTCCCAATACTTCCCCAGTAAAAGTTAGACCCTACTGCTACACACAGTCAGAAGACAGAAATTGAGCGAATTGTAGCAAAAATGTTGGCTGAAGGAATCATCCAACCCAACACCATTCCATTTTCATCACCATTGTTGCTTGTTAAAAAAGGATAGATCATGGAGATTTTGTACTGATTATCGAGCCTTGAATGCAGTAACTATCAAAGATTTGTTTCCTATGCCAACAATCGACGAGCTTCTAGATGAACTCTTTGGGGCACAGTAAATTGGATTTACGATCTGGATATCATCAAATCAGAGTAAAACCAGAAGATAGTTACAAGACGGCGTTTCGCACACATCATGGCTTATATGAATGGCTAGTAATGCCATTTGGATTAACCAATGCACCAACTACTTTTCAATGCTTAATGAATTCCATTTTTGCAACTGTGTTACACAAGTTTGTTTTGGTTTTCTTCGTCGATATCTTGATATATAGTCCAGATTGGCAATCTCATCTTGCACACCTAATGCATGTGTTGTCCATTCTTCAAACTCATACACTCTATGCCAAGCCCTCCAAATGTTCATTTGGACAACAATAGGTGGAGTACTTGGGACATATTGTCTCCAAGGAAGGAGTACGCGTGGACACTACAAAGATTGAAGCAATCCAAAATTGGCCTCAACCAATCTCTATCAAACAGCTCCGAGCATTCCTCAGCTTACCTACCTTTTACAGAAAATTTATCAAACACTTTGCCATGATAGTAGCTCCACTTGTTGATTTACTCAAGCATGATAATTTTAGTTAGTCTACCCAAGCAACCACAACGTTTATACAATTGAAGCAAAAACTTTCGCAAGCGCCAATATTAGCTCTCCCAGATTTCTCCAAACCATTTGTGTTAGAGACAGATGCTTTAGGTGTTGGAATAGGTGCCATTATAAGTCAAGATCACCATCCTATCGCCTATTTTCTAAGAAATTATTACCCACAACACAAAAACAATCTGTGTATGCTAGAGAGATGCTGGCTATTATTGTTGTAGTAGCAAAATTTTGTCATTATTTGCTAGGACATCAGTTTGTCCTAAGAACTGATAATCAAAGTCTCAAAGAACTACAAGCCCAGACCATTCAAACTCCTGAACAACAAGCCTGGTTAGCCAAATTGTTGGGGTACAATTTCACCATTGAATACAAGAAGGGGTGTGAAAATACTGGAGCTGACAGTTTGTCCAGAGTATTTTTATCTCTGACAATAGTGAGTTCTGATATACTCACTCAATTACAAACGAAATTGCAAAGTTATGAGACACAACAAGATTTTTCAATGACAGAGATTAATTCGGGTAAATTATAGAAAAGAGACAAACTGTGGTATTAAAAGGATAGAGAGGTGATCCCTGTCACTTCAGCATTGACCAACCGTATCTTATCATAATTTCACGATTCAATCATAGGGGGGCATGTGGGTATCAGAAAACACTCACTAGAATAACAACTCAATTCTATTGGAAACACATGGCTAAAATGACGAAAGAATATGTGAAGATATGTGTAGTGTGCCAACAAACCAAATATAGCACACAACCCCCTACAGGGTTGTTACAACCACTTCCCATACCGTCTCAGATATGGCAAGATATTGCCATGGACTTCATAACCGGGTTACCAATGACACATGGTTGTTCGGTGATAATGGTTGTCATAGACCGTTTATCAAAGTTTGCGCATTTGATTCCACTGCTAGCAAATTTCACAGCAGCTAAAGTAGCGGAGGCATTCATCAAGCAAGTGGTTAGTATACATGGTCTGCTGCAGTCCATAGTTTCGGACCGAGATAAAATCTTTACTAGCAAATTTTGGGAGCAATGCTGTACAAAACATGGAATATCGTTGGCTCGTAGCTTCGCTTATCACCCTGAAATTGATGGCCAAACAGAAGTCCTTAATCGTTGCTTGGAGATGTATCTGCATTGTTTTACTCAAGAGAATCCCAGGGACTGGTATCACCTACTATCATGGGCAGCGTATAGCTACAATACGTCATTACATTCAACAATTTGGAATGACTCCCTATCGAGCTGTTTTCGGCAAGGACCCTCCACCATTAATCAGATACCAACCTCAAATAGGGGATTTACCCACACTACAAGAACAATTACAGCATCGTGATGCTGTTTTGGAGGCTTGAAATTAAATTTAGAGAAAGCTCAGTTGCGTATGAAGACACAAGTTGATAGTAAGAGACGAGAAGTAGAGTTTGATGTTGGTCAATTTGTGTACGTTAAACTATAACCATATCGTCAAAACTAGGTAGCGCTTCTCAAAAATCAAAAGTTAGCCATGAGGTATTTTGGTCCTTTTCAAGTTATTCAAAGAATTGGCAAAGTGGCTTATAAGTTGGACTTGCCTTCGACTGCAAAAATACACCCTGTATTTCATGTTTCACTACTAAAAGAGTGTGAAGGTCCACTAGCACAAGCACTTCTTCCCTCACCAATTATATGCGATGGTAATCGTTATAAATTACAACCACATATGGCTTTGGGACATCGTATGATTAAGAAAAACAATAAATGGCAAGAGGAGGTATTGATTAAGTGGCATCAGATGTCCAAGGAGGAAGCCACATGGGAATTATATGAAGAAATGAAAGTTCAATATCCTAATTTCGACCTTGAGGGCAAGGTCACTTTCAAAGACGGTGACATTGATAACGCAAAAGAGCATGTGGTAAAGGACAAGAAGAAATAAAAATAACTAACGTGGCAGAAGCGGTTAAGAAGGCAAGGTGGATGACAGAAGGCGTGTGTGAAAATTGTGAGTCTCTTCTCTCTCCTATTCACTGGTTACTCTTTCTCTGTCTGTTTATTTACCCTGTGCTTCGTCTTCCTGTAGCAGGTGGATTACAGAGGTGATATTTCTTCTCTTACACTAATCATAATATTCATAATAGCCAAGATCTACGTACTAATGCATTATGTAAAAGAAGCATTGTAGTGGACTTCTTAAATGGTGCTATTCCTATTTATGACTTCTCATTTCTTAGTTCTGAGTTATTTTGGTTCCATAGCTACATGTTCTGTTCATAGCCTCTCAAGTTTGTTGAACCATAATCTTAGGTGAACGAAAATGCACATTGTAGCACAAACTGTATCATAATATTACATATTATTGTCATTTATTTATTTTAATGTATTTTGTTAACTTTGTAACGGTTATATTAGGATAACTCTAAAAGAAATGATAATGATAATTTTAGTATTATTTTAATATAGAATTTTTTTAGTATTTTAATTTAGTATTTAATTATTTAAATTTAGGATAAGTTAATAGTGTAAATTTAAACACGGTTTTAATTTAAAAATTTACATCAAATGAGGATAATATTTCAATTTACTCAAAATAATTTTCTCTTTTAAATTAAGTAATATTACGTGAGAATAATATAATTTCAACCTAAAATAAAAATCGTACTAAGTTAGCATTAACAGAATTTAATAGAAATTAAATATTTTATTTATCTATTATGAAAAATTTGAAAAAAATTATTCCAAAATAAAAAAACAATATATATATATATATATATATATATATATATATTTTTATCCCTTTAAGCAAAAATTTATCTCAACAACACCCAATGATATTTAATAGTTAATTAAAAAGTAAGTATTTGTTTTCAATTTGATAAAAAAAATTAACTGTTTTCATTGTAGATTTGAATTTCAAACTGAAAAAAATAAAAGACAGTGACATTAAACAGTAAAAAAAAAATTATTTTCTATCATAGGATTGAACGTGTTAAATAGCAAAAATATGTTTGTATTGGAGGATTTAAAGGAATGGTTTGAGGATTAGCGGAGACAGGTAGGGTGAAGATTGCAGACATTTGTGAGTCCACCGGCATCGCATTGGTAGGAATATCTTCCTTACCCATCTTTAGGTATCCTTCTGTTTTTCTTTCTAGTTTCTATGATGTTTTATTGGTTGACTTGGGTCCAATCGTAGAACCCTACTGTTCTTGCACACTTTAGAGCCTTTTCCTGATACCCTTTTAATCAAATAATCACCTTTTAGGAAAAAAGTGTGCAAAGATGCGTGTTGAGTTCAATAGAATAGGAGAGTGTTGCATTAACGGGCCTATGTAGGAGCATGTATATGTGCTATGTTCTCATGGAAAATCTTATTGGCGAATGGTGTAAGTTCAAATGTGGTAGTAAACAATTTCTTGGAGAAGTTATAAAATTCTTTGGTTAAAATTGATTAAGAGTATAAGCTCAAATAGTGCATCCTTTAAAACAATAGGTGTAATCTTAACCAAACTTCTTATGATTTGCTCAAGCATTTAGGAACTCAAGGCTCAACTACAGCCCCTTGCTATCTCCTCTATGCTTTTCTCTTGCTTCCTCCGCCGCACTTCTGGTTTATGTTTTTTTCTTCTTGGTTTGGTTATTTGAGTTTCACTTTGTATTTTCCTTGGCTGTGTTGCTATGCTAAATTGTTTTTTGTATGTATTTTCTCCTGGGCTATACTGTGGCTTCATTGTTAATGTGTTGCTAGTCAGGTTGGGTATCTGCCTATATGCTTCCAGTACATAGATATATTTGTCATTATCTTAGATCCAAAATATACCCATTCAGTGGCCATTGTTTTTCATATATATTTGCACTTCTGTTTTACATGGTTCTCATTTTAGATATTGTGTTTTGAATATAATATAGTATGGCCTATATCTTAGAAAGATTCAATTTGGCATGCTTCATGGCATATTTTGTTACAATCAATCCAGTAACCTATAGGCAAATAAACTATTTGCAATTAGCAACTTCTGTTTCGTGAATCATAGATTAGAAGAACTAATTTGGAATTGTTTATCATAATGTTTAACACTTAAAGACTCGAAGCTGTTTGTGATTTTGGCCTTATTATGGTTGGTATAAATTTCATACATTTTTATCAATCTAAAACTGTTTTGTTTTTTAAAATAGAGAAGCACAATTTTCTCATTCTCTTTGTACTTCATTGATCAAGTGTAAAGTGTATATTTTGTGTGATACCAATTCTGTTGCACAATTTCTTAGCAATGGTTAATCTATCTATATGTATGTGTGTGTAGTCAAAGGCTGGGAAAAAATGGTAAACAAAGAAATGTGGAGGGAAGTAAATAAATGGGGCAGTGAAAATAATTTTCTTTGTAAGAAAATAGGACAAGTTGAAAGTGAAATGGAGAAGATAATTGATAGGTTCAGGAAATCTCATTTTCGTGTTTCTTTCCTTTTGTTTAATGGGCCAATGCTCTCATTACAGATTCAAGCCAGAAGAAGCTATGAAGTCGTTCAATATAAATGGAACTACTCTCTCTCTTGCACTCTACTCTGATGTAACCAATTCAAAGTTAGTCTTTCTCTCTCTGTCATGGGGTTGTTACCATTAAGTATAAGCCAATATACTGTGATAATCTTGCTTGTCATTTAGAATTAAATTTAAGATTCTCTTTTATCATGTCAGCTATCCAAACTGAATTATGTTGAAGTCAAATTTCTTTATTGTGCCATCAGGCATGGATACAAAGGAGAATGATTTTTTTGGATAACTATGAAATATTGCTATCTATAAAAGACACAATAAAAGGGATCACTTCACCTCAAAATTCAGTTTAAGGGTAGTTAGACTTTGATTTGCATTTGCTTGTTATTACAAGTAAGAACATTATGCACTAGTAGTGCAGTTACAGTATCTGTGATAATTGATGAGCCAGTTGCTCTTAGATAATTGTTTCTAGATGGCATTCGGCTGATTGCAAAATTTTTGCTATTTATGGTCATATGCCAATCTATAAAAGGAAATATACAGAAAACATTGTAAAAGACTTTATCTATTTATCTGTAGTTGATTCAAAAGGTTGTCAACCTGCTCATAGCTAAAGTGTATTATGTAATTGATATTCTCACAGAGAACTCTTGGAAAGTATGCAAACCGGGACTCTGGAGCCAGAAGTTGCATTCCTCAATGCTTTACTTGTATGATTTCTTATTATTTGTATTTTATGTCATCTTCAGCAACATTTACAAGAGGATCAAAACTATTTTTTTGTCATTTACTAACACAAGAAGGTGATGTTATTAGAGAGAAGCGTGCAAAAGTATTTATAGTTGGATGGACCAATTTTTAAAGAGGATTTAATAGTTTCGCTCGTTTGTTTATCTTTCAATCTGTGACTACCCTTCTCATGTGAGAATGTAACATGAGAAGGTCCTAATGATGCTGGTGCTTAAACTTTTGGCAATGACCATTAACAACACTTTTGCTTCTTTCTGATGTTACCATTTTTATCTACTGAACCAGATTCCAAATATTTTCCCTGTTCTAGCGGCTGCATACAAGACACTTGTAGCCAAGTCACGAGACTCATTGACCACACGCACTCCTCATTCAGAGCTGGTTTACAACTACTCAGGGTCCAAGCATGTAATTATGCATTGCTATTTAACTTGTTATTGTCCATTTTTTTTTCCAATCAGAGTACTTACTTTGGCGTTTCTTGTGACTAGATTACTGAATCTTTGAAAAGATGTGGCATCTCTGACAGCACAACTTATATTCTTGCTGCTCGATTTGATGCTTCTCCTGATGAGGTGAGACAATTCTACATTAAAATCTGACATACATTTATTTCTTTCACCCACATTACTAATGTGGTCTCTGTATCTTTACTAGATACAAGTTATAGAGAAGCTCATCAATGGCAAAGAGATTGACCTGGAGGAGCTGGAAGGGAGAGCAAACCAATCCCAGATACAGAAGGTTTGTAATAGCTTTGATCCAAATGACTTTGTATCATTTTTTTGTGCATGTATAGCATATTCAGTAATTTGTTATCGTTCAGCATTACAAGATATCTGCATCGGAACTTGGGGTATCATCACTTGCTGATGCAATAGTTTGCCGAATAGCTGCTCGTGATGCCTTGTGAGAAGAATGAATTTGATCTGCTTGTATACTACCAATTTCCTATGTCTCGACTTAGAACATGGGTGTATTTTTAATATTACCATTTAGGATAATCCATTTCCTGAAAACGTAGGATGCTTATCTCCCATGGTTCTTTTTTACCATTCCACAACGTTCATCTCTTTCTTAGAAAATCTAAAATTTATTCTCGTCGTGATGACATGTTTCCCTTTATCGTTTGGAGTTTTATAAAGAGTGATTTATACTTTTGTCCGTGTTGTAATCTCTCTAGATTATTCTAGAGGTTCATGTTGTAACTTAGGGTTTGTATAATATACAACAGATAAATCCTCAAGGACAATGCTTTTATCATGTCTTAGGAAATTATGTTGTTCCCGAACTCAGTCATTTATTACTTCATACACTAGTTCATACACTCATGCATGCGTTTAAATATGTGATTGACTTGATTTATTGAGTGATGTTATTAAAATATTACAAATTATGACTTTACACATTCACTACTACTTAATTAGGGCATCATTATGTATTGTACATACTTGAAGTGGGTGGGCTTCATCTAGATATTTATCAGCTAAGTAGACTTTTTTACTTTTTATTCTATATTGAAGTACACAAATGTGATCATCAACTTGACAAATCATTGTCAAAATTGACTTTTTTTTTATCATTCAAATTAATGGACGCTAATCACTAATAATTAATATTTCTAGTTTCTATGATGTTTTATTGGTTGATTTGGGTCTCAATCGTAGAAGCCGAATGTTCTTGCACACTTAACCTCAAGATTCTTGTTTTTATGGAAGCATTCTTAGCAGTTATTTGCTCATTATTTTGTCCTTTCTTAGGAAACATTCTCATTCTTCCGCAGTCTTCCTGATCTGAATCTTACCCTGAGAGTTAAAAGGTATCACATACCCAGTTTCTTAAATCAGGTAGACTGGGAAAATAGCTTCAGGCCGGAAATCTGTTTCATGGTCATGAGAGTTGCATTTAATATTCAATTTTTGGGCCTGATAACAATAGTTTTGGTGTCCATTTGAGTTTTTGGTTTAAAAGTTAACTTGATGACTCTACTATTTTGGTGGACTCTAGTTTTTCATGGGCTTATGGATACAAATTCTTCCTGCACCCTAATATCTTCTTCCTGCACCTTAATATAAAATTTTAATTTCACAATTGACCCTATCTGGTTTATACGGGTAAAAAAATAAGAATCGGATGACACCCCCATCCGGTTCACATTTCAAAAAAAATGACAACCGGATGACACCCTCATCCGGTTGTCATTTCAAAATAAAATGACAACCGGATGACACCCCATCCGGTTGTCATTTAAAAAAAATTCATTTTATTTGGAAATGACAACCGGATGGCATACTCATCCGGTTGTCATTTTGATTTTGAAATGACAACCGGATGGGGCTGTCATCCGGTTCTCATTTCCAAATAAAAATGAGAACCGGATGGAACCCATCCGGTTCTCATACATCAAATCAGAAAATTCTTCTGTTCGTCGTCGACAACGCCTAAACCCCAAATCAACTACTCTAATTAGCAATATCACTTACTAATTGCTAATAAACACCAAAAATTACTTACTTATTGCTTGTTTTAAGGATTAATCAAAGATTTGAAAACAGATGAAGTTAAAATGAAACTCGGATGGGATGTCATCCGGTTCTTATTTTATTTTGAAATGACAACCGGATGACATACTTATCCGGTTGTCATTTTTTTTGAAATGTGAACCGGATGGGGGTGCCATCCGGTTCTTATTTTTTTGCCCGTATGAACCGGATGGGTGTGCTGGGGTATTTATGGAATTAAAAAATTTGTATTAGGGTGCAGGAAGCGTGTATTAGGGTGCAGGAAGAATTTGTCGCTTATGTATTGCATTGGATGGGACTTAATTGTTATCATTGTCTGCTTGTGCCCCTCATTTACACAATTTTTATCCATGCCATCCTCTTTTCAGTATGTATTGGTATGTTTCACATTTAACAAACATGTAAGGTTAATTTAAATCATGGTGATCTCCTCACAAAAGGCTAACTTTTTTGTAATGAGATCTTGTCATTATTATTATTTTTCCTTTATAACCCATCTAACTAGAAAGGGTAATCTTAAAAGAAGCGACCTCCAAAAGAATCCTTATGGAAATAGTTATGGGATTGACCCACATTAAATGTATTTGTTACTAAACTCTTTTGTTCTTAAAAGGCCAATCATGCAGTTTGTGGATGGATTCTAGCATGGCATCGAACAATTTATTTAGCAACGTTGGATTGAATGTATTCAACTTCATTAATGATCACATTTTATGGACCACCACATCAAATTGTTATTAATTAATGAAATAGTATCTTGCACCCTTTAGCATAAGTTGCTGCCTGATTTCAAAACACAAAAGTCAGTAACTTCTCCTTTGAAGAAGACCTCAAAAGTTGTTTTAGTGACATCCTTATTTTGAGAATATGGTGAGAAGCTGAAGACTATGTATCAGGCAAATAGAACTGTGACCCGAGAAGTAATAAGAGTTTATCAGCCCAGTCGTGAAGAACGTCAAAAGTCAAGTGATGACATGTACAACAATGAGGACAAGTGGCAAAAATAGCTAGGAGAGGAGCTCCCCATATGGCGCCTAGTTGGAAGCTTCATATGCATATGTGGTGCCTTCTATCTTCCGCACTTTCTTGGATGCTTATTTCTTAGGTGGACATCCACTTGTCATTATGGGCTTCAAGGTCCAAAACTCTACACTACGTGGCCCAAAATATAAGGCTTCAAATAAATTCTATATCACTCTATAATTTTTACAAATAAAGGTCTTATTTCCTTCATGCTCCAAACTCTAGAGTGATCTTCTTCAAATTTGAACTTGGCCTAAATGTTTGTTTGGAGACCCAAACAAGTCTAGTTATGCCCAAACTCCTAATAAGCTTATGATCAAGACTCTAGCTTAATGATGTCTTTATTCTTGTCAATAGTCTTAGAGATGGATTTCCATCATTTTAGGTTTAAAATAATTTTTCAATTATTTCACTTTTTGATAGATTTCATAAAGAAGAAGAGTTTTTCAAGAAAGATTTAGTAAACATCTCCCTAGATTTTCTTTGAAAGTTTTAAAATATATTTGAGGTTTAAGTGCCCTAACTTTTTATGCCACAACCATCTTTCATCTTCTCCGGAAAGCAAGTAAGTGATGTTTTGCTTACTTAGATCCAAGAGTTTAATCTCATGGAGATTGTTGTTTCATTTAGTAGTAAACATGGTCTGTCCATAAGTCGATGAGACTACACATGTATCCTTATTAAAGGAAACCATATAACCACTATCACATAATCAACTTATGCTTAGTAAATTATATTTAAATCCTTCCACATATAAAACATTTTTAATACGTACTAAGGCAGATATACCTATAGACCCAATACATGTAAGCTATCCTTTTTCGACTCCACTGAAGGGCCACCTTGCCACCTTCATGTTTTTAGAGGTAAAGAAATTTAGACTTTGTACCAGACATATGTCATAAGCATCCACTCTTCATGAATAAACTTTGTTCCTGACTTTTACCATGTAGCACATTTGTAAGAAAGATTATGAGTTCTTTTGGTACACAAATTCTTTTGGATGCTTCAATATTAGTTTTTAAAGATCTTTTTCTGAAATTACACTTGGCACTTGTTATCAAATTTTTACTATGATGACAATTGTAACAATCGCTAAAGTAGCAAGTAATAAATTTACCGTTCTCTCCCAAAGGATTTGTGTAATGCATGACAATAATTATAATTATAATAAAATTAGACTCAAGAACAATTCCGTAATTTAGATTGATGTGCAGAAAATTAAAAACAACTAAAATATTTTTTTAATATTTTTGTCAACAATTGAAATGCAAAAAAAGGATTAAAGATGAATAATACGAACTTGTCACGGTTAGACTTCACCAATCCTCACTCTCATGCATAAAATTATTTTCTTTATTTCAAAATAATAATCAGTGTCAACCCACTAGTATACCCAAACCTTAATTCCTTAGATGGATGGGCATAAGCTTATCTATTAACAGTCAATTCCTTGATCAATTATATAAATAATACTTGCAATCGTCAAAAGGGTTTAACGACAACCAATGAATCATCTTCTATTCTTAGACACAAGCTTTCATAAGGTATATAAATATAGTTCTTGATTACAAAAGATATTTCCCAATATCCAAGAATCAAAGATCAAGTCATGAATCAACACAACAAGCAATAAGCATAGAATTAGAATACCAACATTGAAAGGAGAAACATAAATGTCAGAACTAAAAAGATTACATGAGAGTTCAGAAAGATTAATATAACCTCAACAACATGGGTTTAGCTTCTCATAGTCTTTAGAAGACTAAACATTATAGAAGAACAATGGAATAAGAAGATTACTCCAAGAAAACGTAAAGTTACCTTCAAAGGTGATTTTCGCTCTTTGATGGCTAAAGATACCTAACGCTAATGCAGAACATCTATTAAATAGACTGTGAACAACGATGGTTGTTCCCAACTCGACCTCAATGGTGCTAGGCGTAGTTCAATTTTGTTATTGATCTATTCTTTCTGGCCAATTTTGGCCCAGAGTGCAACATGTATGGTACTGAGTGCATTTTGTGCCTCTGACTCTCGGGTTTGCTGGCACCGAACGCATTTCTTTGGCATCGAGCACATTTCCAGTCTATGGCTCTCAGGTTTGCTGGTGTCGAACGCATTTCTCTAGTACCAGGCGTATTTCTAGTCTATTACTCTTGAGTTTGCTAAGGCCAAGCACAGGTTTTGGGGTTGGGCTTGACCTGTTTTACGTTAAATTACTCTTGAATCCTTCATCTTTAGGGCTTCAATCCTTATTCTCTTAATTTTAATGCTTTTTTATTCATTTTTAGGCAAACATATCAAGTAATAAGTATCATTCTTTCCCAAAGATTTTGTGAAATACACAACCATTTAAACGATTATAGTAAATTTAGAATTAAGAAATAACCCATAATTAAAATGTTATGTAGAAATTCAAACAAGTAAATATTTTTAGAGTTTAATATCTAAACTTGGAGTACAAAAAAAGAGTAAAAGATGAACATAATGAAATTGCTAGGGTTAGATTTCACCAAACCTCACTTTGATGTATGAAAATAATTTTCTTCTTTTCAAACAAATGTCAATGTCAACCCACAATAATACTCAACTGTAATTCCTTTTTAGATGAGCCTAAGGTTGTCTATTAACTGTCAATTCCTTAATCAATTATATAAATGAATATTGCTTTTGGTGTAAGGGTCTTTAGATGACCAACAAATCTTGCTCTATTCTTAGACACAAGCTTTCATCTGGTATTTTGATTCAGTTCCATATTAGAAAAGATATTTTTCAATACTCTTAAAAATTAATTATCAAGTCATGAATCCACATAATAGACCCCAAGCACAAAAACAAAATACTAGCATATTGAAAGAAAAGCATTTATGATAAGACATAAATGAAACCAATATTGATTACATCAAATTTTCATTTGACTACATCTAACCCCAACAAAATTTGGTTTAGCTCCCATAGTCACGAGAAAACCAGACAACCAATAAGCACAATGGAAGAGGGTTGATTAAACCCGAAACCCTAAGTTGCCTCTAAGTTTGACTTTTTATGATCTCTTGCCGAAGATGCAAACCCTTATGCGAAAGATTTCTTAAATAGAATATGTTTTTAGGCGCTTGCAACCGGCCTAACAAAGTGGCACTAACAATTAGACTCTGTTGTAATTTCAAACATTTTGGCCCAACTTCCAACATCCTGAGCCCAACTTAAATACCTAACCCAATGGCATCTGACTCAGTTTTGTTAAGTCCAACTCAGCTATCAACATTAACATTCCAACTTTGTCCTTACATGTTTATAAGGGATTCCAATCTTGCTCTTCTGGATTCAAATGCTTCCTATTCATTTATTTGACAAAACTAATGGGTTTTAGAGTAAAATTTTATTAAAAACTCAAGTAACCAATTATTTAGAACAAGAAGAAATTATTCATTAGAAGAGATAAAAACGTGGGATTCAGTAGGTTCTAATGTTAAAAAGAGTTGATTTCACTATGAAGATTAGCCCAAACATATAATATGATTTAACCCTATCAAATAGTATGCATTAGTAATCAAATTCATTTTCTAACTCTCATAATCAATTATTAACAAAATCCACATAAAAATGGAGAATTATACATATTTTAAGCTTTGGTAAATTGGCACAAATAAGCAATTACTCAACAGTGATATAACAACTCAGAAACAATTTCACCCACTCACATTAGAAATCAATCAAGTATGATTCTCCTAAAATCAACCTCAAAATTAATTAGTGTTACCTAATCAAGTCTCAACTATGGTACTCATAGTGAAAATGTAACAAAAAATGCACACAAATGGCAATTTATTTTCAATGAACAAGTAGATACATTATTTCTCACCAAAGTAAGTGCTTCACTAAAGAACTCTAGTATCTTAGGATGTATGTTTCTCTCATCTATAACTAATTCGCACAATTTAACTTTGCTTTTTATTTCAAGAGCCAAAAATTTCAAAAACATGCAATGTCACATGGATTTTTATTAGATTGTAACGTGGCTGGGCTAAGAATAAAAAATGGTTTTTTTGGATAATCAAAGACACTTCAAGCAAAGAGAGCAATTAGATCAATCAATACTTTTAGAAAATTCTACCTTCTTCTATATCAAATCCAAACCAATTATCAAATTTTTTCCCAAACTTATTTATTTCAATATCTGATATTTTTTAAAGGAAAGAGCCACAATCTCTAATTTCCCTTTATAACCCCTTAAATACTTTTTCAAATATTTCCCCCAAACTTGAATCACATCAAGTCCTTGATCTCCTTGCTCTCCTAACTCAAAGTGAGGTAGTCGAACAAAGCTAAACAATTTCAAGGATGAAGAGCAATATCTTTCTAAGGCTAAAAAAGGGTACAAAATTTTATGTTATCAAAACAGGTTGGCTATTTGGCTCAAGCTACAATAAAGATAAAAACAAAGATGCCCTTGATCATATGTAAGATGTAAGTTAATTAACAAAGAAACTCACGCAAAGTCAATTATGAATCAAAAGCTATGGTACTTACTTAAATTACTCTGAAGCTCAAAATCTCACCTGGGTATATTTTTCATTCCAAAAGTTATCACATAATATGCCCGCAATAATACACTTATAATCACAAAAACACAAGAGTACCCACAACTTTAACTAACAAGAACAACATAGTAAATTCACAAATCTCAATGTAGAAAGCATGCAAAATATTTTCATTAAACATTAGTAAACTTAGTCCAAGTCATTACTCCATGCATCATAAGTCATCATCTAGCCAAGTTCCCAATTATTATTGAAAAAGAAAATAAAGCAGAAAATAAAAAAACCACAAATAGAATGAAAATTCCCAAAAATAAATTCAATGGTCAAACAATTATAGATCCCTAAAGACCTGCTCCTCATCTTCAGCATAATCATCATCTGCCTGACCCTTCCTCCAAATTGGCCCTAATCCCCAAGCTAAGCAACATGAGCTATGAACTCATCTATTGAATGTACATGAAATGTTGTTGGAGACCATGGTCAGTGAATAAAAAATCCAAGGAGGGTATCCATCACCACCGTCTGAGATCTGAACATTGCCTGCATACATGCATCAAAATTCTCCTTACTTAGCACTGTGGCAGGTGATGCACGTCACCATGGTGGTGGTGTTGGGGCCATTGGTCCATCTTCCGCACTGTAGTACCTATTCATATAGTTCATATCAATAGTTTTTCGAAGATGGTCAAATGCCAGAGTGAGACATCCACTTCTACTCTCCTGCAAATATGTGTAATCAATGAAAGATTATCCCAAACCAGAAATGGTGCCTCCTATATTTTCACAATGATGAATCTCAAAAGTATTTTTTTCCCCACATTTAGGGTGTGTTTGGATTGGGAAATGGATTAGAGGGAGTAAATTTAAGTTGATTTGAGATGAAAGTGTGTAGAAAGTTGGGTTATTTGGATTAAGGGAAAAATAATAAGATTTAAGTGGAAAGTTTGTGAGTGATGTGATAGGTGTGATAGATATTTTAATATTTTTAAATAAATAAAATGATAAGATTACAAATTTACCCTTGAGTTTAAAAATAATTTGAAATAAAATATAATTAATTTGTTTGGTGTAATTGAATTATTTTTTTTGTTATTGATGAATATATGTAATTATATATTTGGTGTTTGAGTTAAAATTAATTAATGATATTTATATAATTTGTTTGGTTTCATTGATGAAATATTTTTTTAATTTGTAAGAATATAAGTTTGTCAAGTGATAAAAATGAATTTGAAATAAAATTTAATTAATTATATGTATATGGTACTTTTGTGTTGAAAGAAAATTATTTTCGGTACAATTTCTCAAGTAATATTAAAATTATAACTTTTAAATATTGTTGATACATGATTTTTTTAAAATTATATTGTAAAAATAAATTATACGTATATTGTACCGTAATTATTTTCAAAATGGTTCGTCAAGCGAGTTTGATATAAAAATTAAAATTTTAAGAGATTGTTGGTATATGTATTTTCTTTTTTAAATTGGATTGTAAAAATAATTAGGAAAACACATTATTTTAAAAGATATGAACTAAGTTTTAAATTTCATAAAATAAATAAATATAACACAATAAGATAAAAGTAGTTAATAACATTAAAATAATAATATATCTAATATTAAATGAACACGTTCAAAAAAATATCATGTTATTGCAAAATTCGTTCAATTTAGTTTTGCACCTTATCCATTCTCTATTCCACTCCTTCAAATCGCATGTCCACATGCATTTGGAAATGATTAACTGTAGTGTCCATATGAGTCTGCAATTGTTCCAATCTGGTATCCATATGTGTCTGCAAATGATCAAACCTGGTATCCATGTGCTCAAATTATCCAATCTTTGATCCATGTGAATCCTCAAGCTATTTAATCCTTCTTGCAACTCTTGAAAACCAAACATCTGATCATGGTAGGGGATTGGGGGGACTGGTCCTTGGGGTGCAGGTTGGTAAACATGGTCCTCCGCTTGTGGTGGCTCTTTACCACCTTCGTCATCGCCATCATCATCATAAATCGTCCTATATTGCCACATACCATTAACATGAAAGATATTTAGTTTGTATAATGTTTTTTTGCCAAAGTAATTTGTTCAACCCAGGTGCACACATGTTTCACGGGACAAGTCAAAGCTGAAGACATTGAAGATGCGTGAAATGAGCATGGCGTATGGAAGAGACATATTATTATCTTTGCATTTGACCATGTGTTGCTTAATGTAATGAGGCCAATTAATAAATATATTATTTTTTATGGCCCATAGCATAAAAATGTCTTCTTGCAGCAATTGAGCAAAGTTTGTTGATCGTGGTCTTAATATATGGATGTAGGTGTAATAGAGTAGCCTATCATCAACAGTCAAGCTGCCTACATTCTTGAGACCCTAACCTTGGAACTCGGGTCTAAGCATTGAATTCAATGCTAATTCACGATCGTAGTTAGGTGCTCAGGGATGTTTGGATATGAGACTTCCAGGCCTTCGTAATGGAGGTGTGCCAAAGGCATCCAATTAGAAGGTGCAATAATTATCTTTTTGTTACTAACCTCACTCTGAAGGTTACCATCTGCTGTCATTTTGAGGTTCGAATAGAAAACCTTTATCAAGTCATCACAGTAAGCATGTTGGAGCGTGACAAATGTTTGCAACTGCTGAAATATGAGATGATTTTGAAATTGAACCCCTTCTTTTCTAAACCAAGGAAAATTCATCACCTTTGGTGGCTGAATTTTCCTCTTGTAGAAATGAGTCGCATATTGAATCATTTGGTCTTGCTGATTAAAAAATCCTGTCTGGTTTAGCAAGTCCTCAATGCCACCCATCTTAGAACCAGGAGTAACATCATCACGAAGTCGGGATTTCCCTCCACGTGTCCTAACAACTTTGCATCATTTGCTTCCAGAATATGAAGCCCTAACTATACAAGTAAAACATAAAACTTTTTAGATCATACACATTTAAGTAATTTTTTGTACATATGAAACAATGTGAGTAACAAACTAAATCATTATGCAATATAAATACATAACATTTAATAATTAATAACATTACAAATGTAAATGTTCAACACAAAGAAGATTACAAATTACACTGTCACATAAAGTTTTCATATTACAATTAAAACAGGACATTCAACATCAATCAAAAGGAGCCCCTAGTTATAATACTCATTAACTTTGTCAGACAACGATTTGGGGGCATGCCAAATAGACGCTTCACCAAAGCTGGGTTACTGCACAAGTATTTGTAACATGTTCCATAATTGCATCATTGGGTATGTTAAGTTGAACTAACATGTCCCAGATATCACTTTCGGTATACTGGTAGAATGAGTTACGACGCATGTTGTGCACATGTTCGCGAAATATTACATTGTGTTACATGCAATTGTCGACAATTCTTTTATATTTGAATTGCTGACGTTGATGGCTTCAGTAACTTCTTTTAGATTAGTTGTCAATGTCTAAAATTGAGCATCTATCAAGTCCACCATGTAGGCTTTTCTTTTCGATCCCTGTGATGATGAGTTTATAGCAGAAGGTGCAGATGGTGTCGAATGAGTGGGAGCTGGACTGTAGGAATCCACCCGTGGTGCTGATGGAAAAGCTTCTCAGTCTCTTGGTGAAATGTTGGTGGCTCTGGCACATATTTCAAATGGTCTTCGTTCAAGTCCATGTTAAATGATTGTGACTCAATACGTCGCCTAACTTGACGAGTAGTGCCAACTCCTTGGCTAGTGGCTCGATCAGCTGCCCATAGTTCCTCCATTAAGTCATAGTGCCTCATAGGTTTAACCCTCCACTTAGCTGCCCTAGGCTTCACCTAGAATAAACATTTCCAAGTACATTACTTAAACTTAAATGTCAATTGAGGTTTAACAATGTCAATTGTTAAAGGTGTCATGTTTACCTTAATTAGGTCAACCCAAACTTCATCCTCGACATCAAATACTTTTGTGGATTCATTCCAGGCAAATCCACTAAGTCCACTAAAGAGATCGTGGATGTCACACCATATCTCTTTCAAAGTCTTTTGTCTATTCTTGACATTATTTTTTGTTATCCCTACCCACCCTAACTGGCGGAGATCCGTGACAATTTTATTATAAGCTTGGGTGGTCCAACTTCCACCCACCCGATTGCCTAGACGTGCCTCGTCTATCATAGCAGATAAAAGACGAAATTCCATATTTGAGGTCCACTTTGTGAACTCACGAATACTGGCAGAAGACTCAGAAGCAATGCCTTTTCCATGATCCATAATGTACCTGTTTGAAACGAAATTTATCCAACCATAACACAATACATAAATATTAGATTACAAAATCATGAAGTCGTGATTAATTCCTAAAGCAATAAAATTTATCATTTTATCATTACAAATACAAATTGCTACAACATCTTAATTGTTTTGATAATCCATCCACATTTCATTACTTATACGATCTCTAATTTGTTAACCTAGCCTATTATCATCCTCACGAGAGTGGGACGCAGATGGTTCGACATCTTGTTTCATCAACTCCTGATCAACTTCATCACGTATCGCCTGATCTTTGTCTACTCCGCGAAGAAAGTTGTGAATAATACAACATGCTAGAATTATTTTTGTCATTGTATCCAACGAGTAATGTGGTTCTGTTCCACTGCCTATAATTGGAAACGTTTTTCCAACACGCCAAATGTTCTTTCAATTACATTTTGAAGCGATGAATGACGATGATTAAACGACTCTCGTGCATTTTGTGGACCTCTTCTGGAGTATTATTTTAAATGGTATATAACACCACAATATGGGGTCATGATCTGCGACTTTAACATAAAACCAGCATCGCTGAGGTAGTATTTTCCTACAATGATTGAAATTGTACTTGTTATAAGTAACAACTAACTTAGTAGTTTACATACAGTTGGCCAAATGACCTCCAACTCACCTTGAGGTATCAGCAGCGGATCCTCTCGTATAAGTGCATCCTTCAAAATCCTCGAATCAGATGTTGTTCCTTCCCACCCAGCTAGAACATATGTGAATTTCATGTCGAAATCACAAGTCGCAAATACATTTTGTATTGTCCAATCTTTTCTTCCACGAAAATGAGAAGCATCTAATTGAGGGACTTTAACACGTACATGAGTACCATTTATAGCCCCTAAGCAATCCTAATATGAACAATAAGATTTAATTTAACAATTGATTAAAGTTATATAATGATATATTCATAATACATTGGTACCTTAAATTATGGGTAAAATATGTTGTTAAAGATATAAGGTTGAACCTCACTTCTAGAAGGTTGCTTTAGGAATTCTTCCTCTAACATCAATATTGCGTTCAATACATTATGAAAATGGCAAGAAACTGTTTCACCAGATCGATGAAAAAAAAGTGAAACAGTTCTGTTCTTCACATTATGTCCAATGATGTGGAGAAATTTTGCCACTTGTTCCTCCACTGTTGATCGAAATGCATCTTTCACGTACCCAGTTTCCCTTAATCGCTGACACAAATGAATGAATGCTTCCGGACCCATTCGAATAATGTCGCGACATCGCTCGGTGTGTATGACATTAACTCCTGTCGCCAACGCTTTGTTTGGGGTACTAACTCTGTCATACTGCTTGTCCTCCCATTTGAGAGATTGGATGCATTCACTACCCACGCTACGACGGTAAGAATTGTCATGGCAGCCACTTCAACTTGAAATTTTAATTATTTTTCTAGGTGTGAAATAATTTTCATGTACACATGATCATTAATGCCCATGTCTGTCTCTTTTAAAAACACATACCACTCCTTATTCTTGTCCATGTCAAAAATAGCTTTTCACGTAGAAAACCATAGTAAATCATTTTCATTAATTATAACATCATACAACAAGTTATAAATATAAATTATAACTCATAAATACACTATAAAAAAAATATTCACTCACGTATATATGATACAAAAAAATTTATATAATAACCCAAACCTATAACAAACTTAAATAATATTTAATACAAAATTAAATTCATCCGTATAAAATATTATTCAACTAAATAAAGATTGCTTCCAATTGTTTAATATTTTTAATTTAATTAAATTATATACACAATAACAAATTTTTAAATTATTCAAAAATTAATTACAATGACAAAACGAACTTATAATTACAAATTATCTTATACAAGAAATAGTGGTACACACTTAAATAATATTTTCATAAACCTATATATATATATATATATATATATATATATATATATATATATATATATATATATATATAATAACCTAAATTTATGACACACTTAAATAATATTTAAAATGTAAAATTAAATTCGTTCATATAAGAAATTATTATAACTCCCGATACCCTAGAGAAAAAATACTCACACACTATCAATATTATAAAAAAAACCTATATAATAACCTAAACTTATAACAAACTTAAACAAAATTTAATAATAAATTAAATTCATATGAATAAAAAATTATTGAAAAAAATAAAATATGTTTCTTAATTCTTAATAAATATTTTTAATTTAATTTAATTATACATACAACAATTTTTTGAATTATAAATAATTAATTTGTATAAAATATTATTCAAGTAAATTAAGATTTTTTAAGTTTTTAAATATTTTTAATTCAATTGAATTATTCGTGCAATTATTTTTTAAATTATTCAAAATTAATTCTTATAATTACTATTTAACAGATAAATATTGTAAAAAAAATCTATATAATATTCTCAAATTATAACAAACTTAAATAACATTTAATACAAACTTAAATTCATTTCAATAAAAAATTATTCAGCTAAATAATTCTTCTTTTCTAAATTATTAAATATTTTTAATTCATAATTAATTATAATAATAAAACGCATTTATAATTCTTAAATATTCAATACAAAATATACTCACACATAAATATTATAAAAAATCTATATCATAACCTAAACCTATAATAAATTTAAAGAATATTTAATACAAAAATAAATTTATTATATAAAATATTATATTCAATGCAGTTATACAAATAACTATTTTTAAATTATTCATATTCAAAATTAATTACGTACTTATAATCACTACATATCCAATAAAAAAAATATTCACACACATAAATATTGTAAAACAATCTATATAATAACCTAAACCAATAATAAACTTAAATAATATTTAATACAAAATTAATTTCATTCACATAAAAAAATATTATAACTCCTAAAAACTTTATTAAAAAAATACTCAGAAACACAAATATTATAAGAAACCTATACAATAACCTAACCGTATAACAAACTTAAATAAAATTTAATACAAAATTAAATTCATTCATATAAAAAATTATTTAACAAACTTAAATAAAATTTAATACAAAATATTTTTGAATATTTTTAGGTCAAATAAATTATCCACAACTATATTTTTAACTTATTCGTAATTCAAAATTAATTACATGTATTTATAATTACTAAATTAATTTAAATCCTAATTTATTCTAATATACAGTAAAATGAAACAATTATTTGTAATAAATAAAGATAAATAACTATCTAATTTAATTTTTTAAATTCTAATAAATACATTATCATCAATAATAAAAAATCATTTCTAATTATAATAAATCTCACCTGTTAATACATCAAATACTCTAATTAGGTCTAAATACATATAATAATATTTATAAATTAATTAAAATTCTAAAGTAATATCATTTGTATACCTTCTACAAAATATCATCAACACACATACACAATAACCTTAAATAAACGAATCTAAAAAATACAATAACCTTCTTCTACATAATATTAATAAATTAACTAAAATTTTAAATTAATATCATCTATATACCTTTTACAAAATATAATCAGCACATATATACAATAACCTTAAATAAACGAATCTATAAAATAAAGTAACCTTCTTCTACAACACAATATATAAAAACAAGTATTACGGATTTGAAAAAAGAACATGTTAGTGAAAGGAGAAACTTACCTACTTGAAGAATCAAGTTATCAAACTTCTACTGCCTCTTTTACTCATCCAAAAGCATTGTTGCTATTGCCTATTTCACTCAACCAAAAACATTGAGAACAAGAGAAATAAAAACATACTCAATCAACAACAGAACCAGATAAATAAAAGCAACACTAAACCACCAGTAAAAACTATAGAGGAAAAAAAAACACTATCCTAACAACATTAAAAAAAAAAAAAAAAAATAAAAAATAAAAAAA
>Ga0209700_100187_pt1 | contig 100682 bp, 54 predicted proteins | sample SiratroredBW_FD_187528 | JGI IMG/M metagenome (GOLD analysis project Ga0209700, IMG submission 187528) | Root nodule microbial communities of legume samples collected from California, USA - Siratro red BW (SPAdes) (version 2) | ecosystem: Host-associated > Plants > Roots > Nodule | place: USA...
TAGTGTCACATCCATCATAACAGTGACATTAATATACGCGGTGAATGAAACCTTTTTCTTTGGTGGTTGAAAATCTGTAAGGAACGGCTCCATTGCCACAAAAATTAGGGCTTTTTTTTTTTTTTTCTTGAATCAGAGACTGGTTTTCGTCTAGGTACACCATTACTGTATAAAATGTTGAGAATAACATAAAAGAGAAAAAATGAAAAAAAAGTTAAATAAAAAAGTATTTAATATTTAAAAATACTAAAAGTTAAAATAGAAAAATAAATGAAATAATTAATCTTTAAATAAAATTTTTGAGAGTACACAATTAATTAAAAAAATAAAAATTATGATTACTAAATATTTTATTTTATCCGCAAATGTAAATAAAAATATTGTATAAGCAAGTCTATTCTTATTATTTTATACTTACTAACTATTTCAATAAATAATTTTAAAATGCTTTTAATTTAATAACTTTTAATTAGATTTTCAGTCTTAAGATACTTGTCTATTTTAAACAAATATAACCTCAATATATGAAAAATTTAAAAATATACGAAACAATATTACCACGCTAAATTGCCGCGTCATAAAATATTTTGTCTTGTTTAAATAAATATCTCTTGGCAATATAAATGTACTGAAACTTATACATTTTCTCTTGTCAGAGGAAGACAAGTGTAGCCATCGGTTTGTATTTTGAAAAATATTAAAAAAATATATTTAAAAATAATTTATTATAAAGCTAAAATTAGATAAGAAAAAATATATAAGTTTTCACATCATGTAATATTAAGAATAAATATCCGACTATCAAATAATTTAGTTTTTAACTAGTTTAGAGACTTTTTATAATTTTTAGTGATGTAAGGTCATCTTTATTAAAAATATTGTAATATCATATTTTAATTTATTTTTTATAATTCTTACTACATGATTTACTTCTGAAATTTTATGATAAATTTTATTATAAAATTTTTATGAAATTCTTATTTTAATATTTTTGTTGAAATATTTATTTTTAAAATGAAAATTAATTTATTACTTTTGTTATCCAAAATCATAAATTTTATGCCATACTTTAAGAAAACAATTTTATAAATTTAGGTATTAAAATAGTATAAGGATATAGAAAATAATTTAAGATATAAGTGATTATTAAAATTATACATGAATATTTTTATTATTAAAGTGAAAAGTTTATATAAATGAAAAAATTAGTTTTTTTATTTATTTTAAAAATAATCATTTGTTCTCTAAAAGCATTTTTTTCTCTATGTACTCTATAAAAAATTAATTCTATCTTTTATTTAATTATGATCACGTATCATCTTTATATTTCTGAGATTATCTTTAGACTTTTAATCGTGAATAGAGTAAAACTGTTTGATTAGGTTTTTTTATTAGTAAGTTTAATTTTACTTTTTTTTAGTTAGTTTTGAGTTTTCCTGTTTATCTAGGTGTTTGTGTTTTATATGTGGTGTTTGTAGCTCCAAGATTAATTTATGTTAGTTTAGGGGATTATAGTGATGTGTTTAGATCATTGATTAGGATTCTGTGATGCATGTTAGATTATCATTGCACCTTCTGGGGATCAGAGTTCCTTTTTGATACTTAGGTTACAAGATTTGATGTGAAAGTGACTTGATCACTTTGTTGGAATTTTCTTGTAGGGATTGAACATTTGAGTGAAATAACTGTGTTTTGAACTAATACGTGATATAAAATGATTGGAAGTTTGATGTTAGTGGAGACTGTATTTAATGAGTCTGTCTGAAAATGAATTAGATAAATTGAAGAAATTATAGTATTATTAATTTGTGTATGATTTTATTATGATCTTTGACTATTTGATGTGAAATTTGGCTAATTTGAACTATCTGAATTATGTGCATGAGTAGCTGAGTCGTGGTATAACTCTAAATAGGACTAAGTGACTCAAATTCAAAAATAATAGTTTGAAAACAAGTAAGAATAATATGAAAAATACACTTGAGTCGCTTAGATCATTTTCAAAATTCTACAGATTATGTAAAATTATGCAGACTCACTAGGCGAGTCATATTCTCATTAGGAGAAATTCATGAATTTGAAATCTGAGAGCATTGTCGTTGGGCAAGCCACTCTTGCTAGGCAAACTTAGTCCCAATGATTTGGTCACTAGGCAAGTAATGTTCTCACTCAGCAAAATTTGAAAAATTAAAAATCTGAGAGCATTGGTCATTAGGTGAGTCATTCTCTCTTGACAAAATTGATCCTAGCAGTTTGGTCATTAGGCGTGTTTTACACGTATGAATTGTGATTGTGAGATGTTTTACTGTGTTTAAAAGTTAAATTTCTATATAATTGCATGTTATATTAAGGTGTTGAATGAAATATGAATCATGTGGAAGTGTGATTAAGACATAATATTTTAAGAAAAAGAAATACTCTGTTAAAATTGTTTAAGATATATATTGAATTAGAGATTCGTCTAAAAGAAAATATCTTAGTTCTACTTATATATTATAATCAAATAAATAAGAATGATCCTATAATGAGAGTTAAAGAAAGTTTATATAACTAAATCTATTGTTTAAAAGATAGATTATTTATCATATCATGAGTTTATCCTGTCTTATAGAAAGAATCAATTTATTGTATAAAGATAATACAATGATTATAGTATAACAAGTATAAATCCCTGAATTAAATTTAATAATGTATCTTTCGAAAAATAGAATTAAGTGTGTATATATTTTTATGTTAGTAAATTTTTAATATGAATAAAATTGAATGAATTATTTATAGACATTTATTTTTGATATACTAAAAGTGACAGAGTATGAAAATACAATAAGTTAATAACTTGTTTCAATAAAATTTAAATTCATATTGTTATATGTCAAACGTCTTTAGTTTACTTTATTTTTTATTATGCTGATTTAAATTTTCTAATGATAATATATTAGATGAAATTAAAGATTGTCATATATATATATATATATATATATATATATATATATTACGTAATATAAGTTTTTAGATTTATAGCGTGTTACAAATAGATTGGACCACATAAAAAACAGTATGAATCTATAAATAAATATAGAAAAGGTTAAATAGAAAAGGACCCGTGGTACGATAAGATAAAGACTGAAGAGGAATCTTCTGACTCAACATGTATGCAGCTCATGTGACACTTTCTATCATAGAAGTCTAAAATCGTACAGAAAAATAAAGTATTATTTAACTATTGTTTTCAAATAATAAATACACTCGTAATTATCAAGAAAATAACTGGTTTTCCAATATTTTATTTAGTAATCATTTTTATATTTAAATATTTTGTTAATGCATTCATTACATTATTAATAATTCAAGTGATTCTCATAAGTGAAAATATATATTCAGTAATATTATTAAATATTATAATTATCTAACCTAATTAATTTTATAATACTTTTTAAAATAAAATTTAAAGTTATGACTTTATTAATTAACTTACCTGATTATTTTTGTTGATCTCCACGAATCAATTATTATTTTAATATACAAAAGATAGTATACGAAAAAAATAGAAAATGTTTTCTAATAATTATATTTCAACATTCAAAATAACATTTTTTTCTTTAAGTGTTGTCTAACATGATAATTTTCATGTATTATTTAAATATTTCTGTTTATAAATTATAGAGGACCATGCCTTTCTATGCATGAATTTAAATGGTTACAGCGGGTGTCACGCTGAGGACCACATATAGAAATACCATTATATACATGATTTGTAAAGTGTTTTTTTTTTTTTCTTATCCGCTTCTTTTTCAGCATTACATGAATTATTAGAATACTCAATGTAATTGTAAAATATGTTTTGATTAAGTTTAAGAGAGGGTGAATTGAATACTTTTAGAAACTTTTCGTAAATGTATTTTTCAATGTGAGAAATGAAAAAATCTTTAAAGAAATTATTCAAGATGATATAAATTGCAATCAACAAAGGTTTAAAATAAATTTCAGTATAAAGGTAATCACACAGAATCAGTAAACTGAAGACAGATTGTAATTCTGGAAAACTAGTAGACTTTTAAGCAAGTTCTGGAAAAACAACAGTGAACAGTAAATCCAGTTGTTTAAAGATTAATTCAAGAAATTAAAGAATTCGATCAATCCCAAGTTAACAATGAATTACTGACTCAAGAACCTTTATTAAACAGAACATATTTGGTTTAATAACAGAAAACGGTTTTTAACCACTAATTGTCACAAATCAACTTTTATGAAAAAACTGACTGATGAACTGTAAACTCAGTGAATTAGAAAATGATTTAGTTCCAGAATTAACACGAGTAAAAGGTATTCAAGTGAGATATATGTTTTTCAAAAATACTTAGACTATTAACAGAATATTAAGCAAACAGTTCAGTTCACAAATTTTTAATAGATTTTGAAAATTCAAGAAAGTCAACAAGATATATCAAGAAGTATCAAGAGACTGCAAGAGAGAACAAGAACACAAGGATTTATCCTGGTTCACCCTTCTTCAAGGGCTACGTCCAGTCCCTTACTCCACAGTAAGGATTTCTACTATAAAAAGATCAAACCAGATCAGTTTACAGAAATTCAACCACTTGCTACCCGCAAGAATACACTGCTCCCCACAGAAAACAATCCGCTGAAACCTACAACAGATCAAGAACTATACATTGTATAACCCAGAAAACCCTTTACTGATCCCCTCAGCAAGTTACAACCTGTACAGAACCCACTGTACAAACAGAATTACCACACTAGGTAACTCACACCAGAATTCAGTACAATGAAAGATTTCAAATAACCACAATGGCACAAGCACTTCTATACAAGAACAGATTGCAAAAGTAATAAAAGCAAGAGTATAAAAGGCTTATTCAGAATGATCAGATCAGCAGTATAGCAGTAGCAGTAAATTCAAAGCTCCAGCAATATTGAGAAAACAATTCTTGAAGAGCTTTTTAAATGATCTTGATCACGAAAACTATTAGGGCGCTTTTTCGCTCTCTTGGAAAACTCAGAGCACTAGATTGAAAATGATTCAGAATGATTTTGTTATGTTCTAAAATTTTGCGCCAACTATTTATAGACAACTGTCATTTAAAATTTAGTCAGTTGTTTTGTCAAATAGTCGACTGTTTTTCTCCAATTAGTTGAAATAGTTGTTCAAAACTCAAAATTTGATTTTAGTAATTCCTCAAAACCTTAGTTAAATCAAATTTGAAAAGATGGAGCTTATTCTTGATTGAGAATGCTTATAATGCTGAATTGAATCAAACTTGCCACACAACACATGATCCTAAGTTCTAGACCGAGCCTTTCAATCTTCATGAAATCTTCATGCAGTCCACATATGATCACATGGTCTTGAACTTCTTCACATGGTTGGCTTCATCAATTCTTCATAGTTCATCTTTGGTGGCAATGAAAAATGTCCAAGTAAACCTAGAATAGTCATAAACAATAACAAGACCGTAAATATTGTTGATGCTTATGTTGTGAACTGAAAATATTGTTGATTTGTCTATAAATCGATTTATCAAAATTGGAGATTCACTCATTGTGATGCTTATGTCTCTACAGAATTAGTCAAAGTGATGCGGGGTAACGAGAGTAGAGAAACAATGATAAGTAATCCATGATAAGGGCATTAAGGATATAAGTAAGTTTAAGAGAATAAATATCTCCAAGCATTTAATGTTAGGATAAACTTGGATAAAACCTCATCATTTACCATTGCCACTTCAGAATAGCTACAATGCTTATATCTTCATAGAATTAAGGTATAATGAAACTAAACTTTGGATTCCAGCTAAACAACTAAATTGGAACCATGAGTAATAATTACAATATTCCCAATAAATAGAGAACATGAGTTACACGAATTGTACCTGAAAATAATGAGAAAAAACACGTAAGAAAAAAGCTAAGAAGGCAAGAAAGAAGAATCTGCTTTGAATGTAAGGAAAATGAGATGAACGTATATATTGCTATCTATTTTATTTTTATGTTTTCAGTGAGGTACCCCTAGGTCTTGCAAATCTCAAATTATTTTATGAACTTTTATGAGGTTTTCTTGATAAAGTTATATTATTGTTATTTTATCAAAGTACTACGGTTTATGAATTTTCATACTAGTCTTCAGTTGAGGTTTTATGAGTTTTGATTGTGTTGAATTTTGTTACAACCCCTTTGTGGATGAGTCTCATGATCATGTTATACCAAATTCGAATGTTTGTCACTGGAGGATTAAAATGCTTGAGAATTAAATAAGTTGAAGATATTATATTGTTGGATGGAGGAATTGTTGTTGTGATTACTCATTTATCCCAACTATTCACTACAATTACTATTCTTGATATTATTCTTGATGTTATTCTTTACATCATATTCTTGATTTTCTAAAGAGGAAAATCTCTTCAAATGATTATTCCACATTCTTCCAGTGAATTTGTTTAAATTATTTTTAAATATTTTTTTATGTAATATTACCTTATGATATGAAACTCTCAAGTCAGAGGTGCAATGCAGAAGTCGAAACGTCTATGGTAACGGAGGAAAGACCTCAGTTGTAGGATTGTTTCACTCAAGTTTCTAGGAGGGGCTCTTTGATGAATTCTTAGACGGGTTCTTGATGAATTCTTGAATGGACGTGAACTTCAGAGTTTGCAAAAAACTCATAAATGAAAACAATTAAAGAAATGCAAGAAACAAATATAATGATAGGAGTTAGAACAATACCTTACGTCACCCAAATCCATGAGACAGGCAATATGGTGATTTGTCACTTGTGACCTAGCCCACAAGATAAGAATCAATGTTAAGAATTAGGAAGAATCTATTGCCACTCAAATTCATGAAATAAGGAAGATGGTGAATTACCACTTGTGACCTAGTTCACAAGATAAGAAACCCCAAGAGAGAAACTCTCCGCTTCCCTTTTGATGAACCCCAATGCGCTACCAAAAGATAAAATATGAAGCGTCACTTTAGGATAAGCAAAGAAGAAACACCACTTGAGATATAACACACTCAAACTTTTTAAAATTTTTTATTCATAATTCCAAATCTTTCAAAATGAATACAATAGGTATCTTTATATAAAATTCACGAGGAAGAGAAATAGACAAACTCATTCCTTTCCTATTTTTATGTACAAACTAAACATAAAAAAAAATTACATTTATTTTTATTGTTTAGATCTCATCACCATAATATATACATATCGCACTTTCCTGTTTCTTTCTTTGTTATATACATAAACTAAAATTAAAATCAGATGGATGTTCATAATTTTTTCCTAACTCATTTACGACCTAAATATTGGCTTACTTTTTAATAAAGGGATGGAGTATCAATGTAGTAGAAAATTCAGTTGCTTTTAGAGGGATTGCTGACTCTACCTTGACTTTGCTCAAAGTTATGATATTTCATTAATTTTAAATAGTCCAATAGTTGTAACCTTCTTTTTGTCTCTAATAACATGCAATAATCCTTTCATCAACATTTTCTCACATCCAATATGATGTAAATATCTATTTAGAAGCCTATTGTATAATTATGCCCAAGAATGTATAATATAAAGTAAATGTAAGATAAAATGAATATAAAGAGGGATGTCAATATGTATGAACTAGAATGTATATATAATAAATCCAAGAATTATGCTAAGTTATATAGATGAAGTAAACTATTTTCCTGTATTCTATTGTCAATTTTTATAGTACAGGGCATTCTATTAGGCGAATTTTAAAGAATTTGGTCAATCATTTTAATTGAACTCCTAAATTCATGGACTCTTTGCATCTTTCATTCATCATTAGTATAATACCTAATGTTAGTTTCTAATTTCATTATTTCTCAGTTTTCTGAATCGTCTAACAAAAGCCTATATATTTACTAATAGTACCTTCATTTTCTTCTTACCTTCAAATTAAAGAAGTTTCTTTCGAAATTAAAGAAGTTTCTTTCGAAATGTATGATTCATACCTATTAGACAAAATAAACCCTATCGTTTAGACCCAAAAATATATCTATTGTAGTATATGCTTTGCTGAAGAAATAAATGTATGAATTTTATTTTGCATTGTGTAAATTAAATAGTATCTTTAACTTTTTCATGAATAAAGAACTAACATGATATTATAATGAATGAATTTGAAGCTTCTGTAGAGGATGAAAAATAACTTCACACCTAAGAAATTATTTTAATAGAAAAACAAAAAAAAATTATTTATATAAATAGTTTTTTAAATAATTTTATAAAGAATTTCATACAATTCGAGATTGAAATTCTTTTGAGTGAACGATATAGTGTATTTAAGGTAAAATTTTAAACTAATTAATTTTTGATAGGCAGTAGACGTTCTAAAATGTTGAACTATTTCCAATATTTGATGTTTTAAAGTAAAATTATTCCCTTATGAACAATTTTAAGTATTGTAACAATTGGAACTTTTAAAAAGTATTTTCCAAACACATTGTTCAAATCGTCTAATACATTGGTAAAAGAAAAAAATTATAAAAATCTTTATCTTATTTTTGGTATGATGCAATTGCTTGACTTCCCTACACTAATAAACATTTCAAAAACGAATATCTATTAATAAATATATAAATTGAAATTAAGAAATTGACGTCATACTGAACCACACCTTTTTATTAAATATTTTGTTAATTTTTATATGTAGCTTTATTTTTATTTTTTTCAATTATTTAGAATATGAGAGTTGGAATTTATGGAGAATTGAATAGTAACAACTCGTTTTATGGGGTTAAAGTAAATAAGATTGTAAAAGGATTACAATAGTAAGATTGTAAAATTAATAATAATAACAACTTAAAATATGATATATATATATATATATATATATATATATATATATATATATATATATATAAAAAAATTATATATATATATATATATATATATATATGAACAAATTATATATATATATATATATATATATATATATATATATATATATATATATATATATATATATGAACAAATTAAATTAAGATATATTTGTTCTCTTATTATAAAAGTTGAGATGATTTACCAAGACTCTTCTTATATATCTCTTTTTCATAAATGACTTGGATTGTAATTTGTAAATATATTTTTATCTTTTTTCTAAATGAATTGTATTTTATTTCATAGTTAATAGTCAATTAATAGTTGTTCTTCTATATTTTTTTTTGTAACTTTTTGTCGGAGTGTTTTCACTTTTATGATATCTGAGAAGTTTGAGTGAGTTGTTTAGCATCAATATATGTAAAGTGAAACTACTTTCCTTTTCAAATTTTGGAAGGTAATTTAGGTTTGATGAGTTTTTAGGATTAGTTGTTTGAAGTCGATTGATGTAAAGTTGACGACTGATAGTTGATGGCTAAGGATTATGGTTTAATTTGTGGGATATCTAGTAGTCAAAATTCAAACCATTATGACACTAAGGATTCATCTCGTAATTTGGAATACGAGGAACCGTTGGAGTAGATTGAGACAATTAATTAGAGGATAGACCCTAATGTCAAAGAATATTTTTAAAAAGTATTAGTGGTCATTTGTTTTGTGCACTTGACTATAGTGTTTATGGTAGAGAAAAATGCTTCTCACAACATGATTGACATTTAAAGGTGTTATATCATTGACAACGTTTTTCATTGTTGAGAGGACTCATGAGATAAGATTTTTTATTTATTCTTGTTTAATAACGAACATGAATATTTATTTTCCTTTGACAAATTTACCATGTGGGTGGTGTGAGTTTTAAATGTAGCTCTAACACAATTACATCTAAATAGTAGGTTATCATTGTATGATTTTCAAATCCTTTGCATGACTTTGCATGTGAGGGCAACACCTTCAGTATGTTTGCACTTTTATACTACTAGGCCAGACATAACATTGGATGATTATTGTTAGTTGAGTAAAAGGACAATATGTCTACCAATCCCTTTTCCCTCATCTTATAAAAATTTTAAGGGTGTTGTCTTAAAGTCCTAGAAAAGTTGAGTGATTGTCAATAATTTTATGATGGTGAAAAAAAATCAAGTTCTCATTTTAGTGGTAAACAATCTCGTTATATGTAGTTGAAGTTGTCGATGATGAATGAAGGGATTTGGAAGTATTGTAGATATTAGGTCAACTTCCTTGAAAACTTCTCAATGTTTACATTACTTCTCATTGTTGATAAAACCTTGATAATATGTTTCCTTCTTGATATTTTTACTTGTTTTGATAATTTTACTTTAGTGAAGTCTTTCTGTCTATTGTAGATATCATGACTGCCAAAAATCCAAGAAATGAAAAATACTTCAAGAAACAAAAAATGAAGTATGTCTTTGTTATTATCAAGAAGGAGAAGATGGTTGATGAAGAGAACGTCTTGGTTCCAAAAACCCTGATATCCTTCACATGACCAACAAAAGATGCATAAAAGAGGGAGAAGTCTTCCTAAAACCATCATTTTGACAAGTCGCCCTCTCTTTGGTTGTTGCAAAGGTTGCATTGTCCTATTAAGACTAAGACAAGTTCCTCAACAAGTGGCTTCCTTGGTCGAAACCTTCAATTATAAAAAAAAGATTATCTTTTCACTAAGCTCGTTTAATAAAAAGAGTTTTATATACCAACCCTTCCCCAAGAATTATTGAGTACCTTTATGAAGTTGTGGGGTAAAAAATGTCTTTTAGTTGGTGGTGCCTTGGCAAAGGTTGAAAAGCTAATAAAAAAGTACGCTATATGCTAATTTTGGAAGTTCTATGTGTTGGATGCTAAAACTTTATTGAGTAACAAGAACAAGGAGTTAGAGATAGTATACTCACATGATTGATAATGAGTTATCTTGGCAGGAGTCTAACTGATATGACCCTCTCTCATCATACCAAGTAGAGGAGGACGAAGAAGGGAGATGAGGAAGTCTTGGAGGCTCAACAACATATCCTTAACAAACATAAGGGTTTAACAAGGTTATTTGTTAGAGGACCTTTTCCTACAAGATTTTCTTATAGGAAGGAAATTTTGATGTCGACAAGGAACTTTAGTTAACATTATATCATTTGAAATTAATTTTTTGATATGTGAGCTTAGTTAATACCATATCATTCAAGTCAATTTAACCATTGAAGTTGATTAAGAATGATAATCCACAGGTGTTACTCTAAAGTGCAAATTACAAAGACAATAATGTAGGCACACACTACCTGCCAAAATATTTATTTCTATCATTTTTCATTGTTTATTATTATTTTTAAAATAGATAATAATAGAAAATTACTTCTAATTTTATTTGCAGATTTTTTTAAATAAATAAATAAATAAATTTCATAACTTTTCTTAATCGTGATGATACTTTAGAGAAAAATGGAATTTCTTTGTACTTTCTTTGGAACCTTTATTATGCATATATTGAATCTATACAACCCTTTTATTTTCTTAATTATAAACTTGTTGAACAATTTTAATTTAGGATGTGAGATTTATTTATGTGTAATATCAACATCTCCTCCTTTAATGACGCTCTAAAGAGTATTATATACTTTAGCATCTCATAAATTCGGGATATGCATCACATTGTGTGAGTGATATAGAACGAGGAATGTCCATAGGTATGGTATTTTTTTTCTTTTTTTTCTTTATCTACCAAAGCATTAATTATTGGATATATTCTTACAAGGGATATGTTGTTCAAAGGGTGATGATGAAAATTGTATTTAGGACCTTATTGTTCTCAAATGCTTTAACATCATAGGATGCTCTCCATAAATGTTTTTAAACTATTCATGGTATAATGGAATCCTTGTAGGGGTAGGCATTGATGAATGAAACATTGATGATAATCTTGGTTTAATTAAGAGATAACAATGTTAAATATATGGGAAGTTGCACATCTAATTGGTAAAGCCTTAATCCTAAAGATAGATATTAAGAGAGTCATGTTGACAATTGAGTTACTCATGGCAAAAGAGTGATTAACCATTTGGTTGGAAATTGATTCTTGTTAGCAAAAAATTGTAATTGATGACAAGTGCACTAGTTGCATATGTAGCAAGTAATAAATATATCGTTGTCTCTTAAGAGACTTATGCAATACATGATAATAAATACAATTATAACAAAATTAGACTATAAATAATTTCGAAGTTCTGATTTTTATGTGAGAAAATAAAATTAAAACAATGAAAATATATTTTTGTATTTTTAATGAGTAATTAGAAAGTGGAAAAAGAATGGAAAGGAGATGGAATGAAATTTCTAGGATTAAAAAAGTCTCCCTCTTATGTATGTAAACAATTTTATTACCCATAAAATTATTCAAACATGATTCCTCGACAAATAAGCCTAGGGGTTATCTATTAATTGTTAATTCTTTGATCAATCAATTATATGAATGAATCTTACATTCACACAAATATCTTAATGACAACAACTTTCATATGGTAAATTAATTCAATTCTAGATTCAAAACATATTTTCTAATACTCTTAAGAACTAATGATCTAATGATCGAGTTATGCATCCATACAACAAGGATAAACACATAATTAATGAACTTACGTATTGAAAGAAAAACATTTATGATAAGACACAATTAAATACAAATATGATTACATGAGATTTTAGAAAGGTTTTAACTAAAATGAATAATGGAGGAAGATGAATATACAAAAAAAAAAAACTCTAGTTGTCATCCCAAGACTACACTTTTTTTTTGACTCCCAAGGCAGAAGTTTTGAAAGTTTGCCTCAATAGAAGTGTTTAACCCTGTAGAGAATCCTTTGAAAAGAATTCAAATTGTAACGCTCGCGTCCGTCCCACCTAAATTGCATCGGGCATAATTAAATTCTGTTGTTAGCATAAGTTTTGAAGCCCATCCTGCATCTAACCCATGTTTATTTCGTCCGACGCGTTTCTACTTCCTTGTTCTCGAATTAATTTTTCAATTTTATGTTTTATCTCCCTCTTTATGAGTTCTAATCATATTATTTCTTGATCCAATTGTCTTTTATTTATATATTTAACAAAATTAATGAAATTTAAAATAAAATTTGAGATGATAAGTGTACTATGGATCTAATAATTTAGAGAATAATTCTAGAAAAGATTTTATTTAATTTGAAAAGAAAATGACTTCTACTAAGTAAAATTTCTTTAAAAATTGATTTATGCTTTCGAAATATAAATTATCATGATTGAATTTATACCGTAAATTTGGATGAGTATATATTATATATATATATATATATATATTACATGGATAAAGATAACTCAATAAAGTAATACCTTTTTCTTTTTCATTTTAGTTAATTATACAGAGAACGGAAAATTCAATCTTCTTTTTTTCCTTACGAATATGGCAGCATTCATATAAATTAACAACTAAATTTGGCGCTTCTTTTACCACGTGTATAAAATCAAAAGTAATACATAGGAGGACCCGTGTCATGTGAATTATTGAGTTTCAGGTCGAAAGATACATGTACCATTATTAATTGCATTGACAGTGCCACCTTGTCCTCTTTTTCAGACAGTTCCCACAATCCATTCAATCAGTTCATATTTTATGTTGGAAAGTCTTAAATTTACTTATCATATATATACATATATATACTGTCACACCTCTATATTTTGGGGTACATTTATAATTTTTATTATTAAAAAAATTCTAAAGTAGATGTATGAGATAAATATAGGTGTCAAATTATAATTTTCCTTTTTATATATAAAAAATGAAAAATATTTAAGATATTTTTAACATAACTATAATTACGTATATATGTTCAATTTAGTCCAACTTATGCACCCTATAAATGTATGTCAGAAACAACACTGAAATGGCTGTGAATGCCCCACAATTGTTGTTGTTGTTACACATTAAAACAAATAATATCTCCAAGGTTGTTAGCAGTATCCGGATTCTCTCCAGCAATGTGTACCTTTTTCCGGCAATGAAAATCTTTAATGGAAGAAAAGTATATAAAAAAATATATTTTATTATTATTTAATTGATTTAGGTATCTTTTATTGAAGTTTTTTTTTTTTGTTTTTTTATATATTGGAGATGACATTTAATAGAAACTAAAACTGACAATATTGTATGGGAATGGGTCAAAGGGTCCCCATGACTCGAAATTTAAGGTTGTTACTTTATCTCGTGGGCCAAGATGGTTTTCTGAAAAAGGTTCAGAAAACTGGACCCTTTCGGCTTTGTACTGATAATTTTGTTAATAATAGTAAAAATGGGTCACTGCTAAGCCTATTTTATAGAAGAAATATCTTCTCCCTACATCCAATGATTTTTTGTATGCACCCCATGAAAGGTACAAAAAGACAAAAGTACCCTTACTAAAAAGCATTAAAAGTAACCTATTGCTTTTTCCTACATTGTAGTAGCTCCTCTACACCTGGATACGTTTTTTTATTTTTTTACTTTTGTCAAAACTCCTTCCCATGCCGTTGATGGTGGCTTCATTTTGTCGGTGCCACTTTCGTCACCTACCATGGCTATCTTCATGTAAGATAACTTTTTTCCGTTTTATCTCCTAACGTATTTTGATTTATAAATGTCAAATAGAGGATTAGGTTGTGAAATCTCGAAACATATTCTACATTCACCAATCCATATTGAATAAAAGTATATTTACGATTTTAAATATATTTATCATCATTAAATTTATTATAAATTACAGATTTCAGAAATTTATTTTAATAAGAACATTTTATAAGTGATTTAATTTTTATTTTTAAAGTATTTTAAACTAAAAAATTTTAAATATATTTTCAAATTGAATAATCTAAAATATATTTTCAAATATAACAATTTAAAATACATAAATGATTTAAAGAATTAGAAATGACTAGTTCATAATTATTATATTTTTTAAGGATTGTTGATATACATTGCTATCTTTTTTGTATGCTGATTGTCATGACTAGAATAAGGAGTATTGGTTTAGAACTTATGGTATGTTAAAGATACATTCTCAATACAAAATAGAGAGTAAGGATGACTAGTTATGTTATTAATTAAAATAAACTATATGTAATGTGGTATATGATACCCCATGTACATGTAACTCTCGACGGAACATGATATTTAAGTGTTGATCATGTATGCATATCACGTGAGTCAGCAATCTAATAAATTATATTTAATATAATTATTTTATTATTATATTTTAATTTTGCTTGTGGTAAAATATCATTCGAGAGATTTAGATTGTTAGTTGTGAGATATAAGTAAAAGGTTCTTCTAAGAGTTTTAGATTGTTTCCACTTTATTTTGCTAGTTATGGGACAAGGGTTATTCTTTGCCTTCACTGAGAAGTGGTATCACGAGATTATAAATCTTTGTTGTAACGGTTGTATTTGTTATCTCTTATGAAACTTAATATATGACTTCTTTTATTATTGTTCATTTTACTATTTGATATGAGAATGAAAATGGCAAATTCAAGTTTAAAAACAATTCCTTAAAACTATCTAAGTAAGTCACTCCATGTAGTAGGCACTTACACAAATATAATCCAATATATTATATATAAATTCCTCGCATTTTTAACAAAGATAACAAAGTATAAATTTATCTCATTTACTGTGAAAGTATCATTACAATCTCTTTTAATTATTTAATCTATAGTTAAACTAAATTTCACAATATGATCAATCCCTTCATACTAGTGAATATGTCAACTTTGTCAGATATACAACATTTATGAAATAAATCATTATACACCGAACTAGGTACATAAATAATGGTAATGGTAATTTGGCTAGATGAGGAGAATCAAACATGGCCTCATGACAATGTGGAAGTAGACATTGAACCTTTGACTAAAATCCTCTAGCATACAAAGACATGAGGATACGTGTGGACAATCAATGTTAAAATACCTTTAGGAATTATGTATTTGCTCTCAACCATATATTAGACTTTATAGTTTAGACCTTCTTTCTTCAATGTAGTGTAGGTAAATATGAGCAACAAATTTACAATCTTCATACATTTATACTTTTTCCACCAGTTGGGAGTAAGCTAAATCAGAACAAGAGGAACTTGATAGGTGTTAGGAGAGAAGCTTGGGTGAATATAATAGGAAGTGCAAACTGGAATTGCAGAGGAACTATCTAAAATAGACGTTCAACTTGTAAGATTTCACTACAAGAAATTTTAGTTCTACATATGGACAAATACATATGGATTTGGATCCGTAGATAAAGTGGGTGTTACATATGAATTTTTTTCGTATGTAATGTTAAACTGATAATTTCGTCTATATAATCTGTACGTAATTTTAGTGCGGTGTGGCAGGAAAATTTTTGAAGAATTTTTCCATATCTAATGGTTTTCAAGTCATATAATTAAAGGCATGGGTTTTCTATTGATTTACTTATGAATTTTAAAAATAACTTTTAAAAAGTAAAAATGCCAAAGTGAAATTAGAGACCTAAGTTGCATTCTGATGACTACGCTCCTCAGTGCCTTCATTTCAAAATCCCAAAATCGTCTCGTCTTCCTTCGTTTAAATCTTCATTCATCTAAATCTTCCTTTGTTGAAATCTTCCTTCCTTCATCACCGTCTCATCTTCATCTTGTTCCTTCATCTTGTTCCTTCGTCACAGTCTTTACATTAACCCAAATCACTCCAAACCTAACCACGTAACATAAGCTTGCCGTAACCTAAATTATGGAGTGCCCTAACCTCAAATCGAGCCATGTCCTAACCTCTAAACGTGGTGTATTGGGTTCATAACCAGAGATTGAAGTTCAATTGAAGAAGTGAAAGCTCTGCGAGTGAAAGATAACAACATCAACCTATCTCTTAATTGTTGTTTTTGTTTGCAAGTGTGTTAACTGGATGATTTTCCTCATTTGCATGGAATGTGCAAGTGTCCTTTGTAGGTTGCAAGTATAAAAATCCCTAATTTTAAAAATCCTATGTTTGTTTGTCCCAAACCGAAGAGGGCAGTGCTAGCCTCCATTGACTCTACATTAGGAAAAGATTTTGTAATATGTTTTCCAAAATATGTTTCCCCTAAAGATTTACTTATTTTTTGTGATTATTTGCATTGTAAATCAAATAACAAGAATGGTAAATGAATAAATTATCTTTTTGAGTTGCATGGCTAAGGCAATGTTTTTTTTGTAATTTAGATGGATTGATCTTTGCTATTGTGCCTCTTCCATCCCTTGGGTCCTCGCTCTAAGTTAGAACTTATAGTATATAGGCTACTTGTGGTTTTCCAATAAAAACATTAAGAATAGTCTATTTTATTAAAGACTGAATTGTGTAAGAGAATCTTGCTCATGTTCTGCACCAGTAGTCAGTCTTCTCTATAAGAAATTCTCAATGCCTATGGTATCCGTCTTTAAATCAGTATATCGTACTGGATAACTAACAATCCCAGTGTAGGCTTTTAGACCCGTTCTGTAAACTACACTCATTATATGTTTAAGCAATCCCTCTTTTTGAAGCAATGAGCAAGGCAAAAAAAAAGTAAGCCATTGAAGTTTAGAGTTCCCTGTGTTAAGAGAAGAACTTGCTTTATTAACTACAACTACCAAACCCTGAGATTTCAGATGAAAGAATGAGTTAAGAAGAGAGATCTCATATTGTTTCTAGATACCCGAGAAAGTGACTCCTTTACTTGACATTCGTTTCTCATGTTTTTTTCTCTTTAATGACATTGAACAGGATTAGCTAAGTCAAGTATTGGTGGTTAAAGTATTCGTTGTTTTGTTGTTGTTGCTACATCATTTTGAGGTATTTACCTTGTTATATTTTGATGTATATATCTTGTTATAATTGCACATAATGTACAACAAGTGTATTCTGTATCATATCCTATATCACGAACAGACAAATGTGGTTGGTGTGTTATAATCAAGACGAAGCTTAGAGGTTGTATTGATTTTGATGACATTGAATTCAAAGTGCCATACCAAGTTGATGAAATGTCGCATGTGAATGAAGTGATTGAGGTTGAACAAGTTTTGGGATTGCAAGATTTAGAAGTTGATCTTGAAGAAGTGGACTTGAACAATGTATCCTCATTTCAAGATGAAATAGATGAACAAACAAATGAATGAGATGAAGAGGGAGAAAGTGAAGATGACGTTAGAGATGAATTTGACATCTCTAGTTTTGAATAGATGTAGACATATTCACTACATGATGTTCATGTCGTTTTGTTGTAATGAATTTGGAAAACATCATTATTGCTAAATGTCATTGTTATTTTATATAATTATGTATTATATTATTTTTATATTTACTGTGAACAATAAAATTAGTAACATTTATTTTGTATATATAGATGTCATCAGGAGGTTGTGACCCTCCTCCTCCCCATCACCTCAAGGCAATAAGGGGAAAGGGAAGGGGAAGGCGAAGAAACGTTATATCCTAAAATTAATATCATGGACAAACAACCCTTCTTCATTATCTTCTCAACCCACTACACATTCTCCATCTTCGAGCGTTCCATCCATAGCTTTACCAGTTGAAGGTGTTAGATGCACGCCATCACCAGTCGATGCTATTGGATCCACGCCACACTACAACAAATATTACTTTAGGCAACATTGAATTAGACCATAGGTAGAAAAGTGTTGCTTAAAGCCATGAAAAGTAATGATTTTGAAAACGTGGATTAAAAATTATTAAAAGCAACGGTGTTTTAACCGTTGATGCTTTAGGCAACATTTATTTGTGTTGCTATTAAAATGTGTGCTATAAAGAAAAAAAAATCGTGGCCTTAAATAAAACTAGTTCTTTTGGGGAAAAAGGATATGTGTTTTTTCCCTGTCTCGCGAAAAGGAGAAACTAAGTTTTCCCTCCTTCGAAAGGTGCCAAACAAAAAGAACACGAATTCTCCCTACTGGCTCCTACTCCTCGTCTCTGTGTGTTCTCGTCTCCACATCTCCGCGTCTTCACGTCTTCGCATGTTCGCGTCTTCACTCGCACTTACATCTCTTGCGTTGTTTCATCATCGTGTGCCATCTTCCACCTTCACATAGTTCGTTGTTCTTTCCCTCATCTTTCTCGTTCTTTCATGTAATTTGTGGCTTTTCTTTTGGTTAGGTTAGATAAGATTGTGTATATCTAGGTTATATTTGAAGATTTTGAGGTTTAGAGTTCTTTGTTTTTGTTTTTTCTTACAAACCAAAGCCGCAATTGCTACTGTATTTGAGCGTCTGAGCTGTGCAATTTTGTATGCTTTTATCTTTGATTTAAACTTGTCAAGTTCTATGCTGAATGTGTATGAGAAGTACGAAAATATTGATGATTCTAGGAAATTGTGAGATTAAATGAATGAATGACGCTCAGATTGGGAATCTATGCTGAAATCAAAAGATTTTGATGATATTGCTCTCTTGCTGGAACCAATTTGAAACAGTATTGAAATTGTTGTTTCAAACATCCCATTCATATGTAGAATTTAATTGGGTTCTTCATAATATCTCTTACTATCCTTTTGAGGTCCAATTGCATATATCGCCTTGTCTTGCATTTCGTGTGAAGCTTTAAGGATTTCAAATTCTTCTCTTGCTAGAGATATTGAATCCCGCAGTGTATTTTGCAGAGATAGAGCGCATAGGAAGTGAAAAAAGGATTTTTTGTTTTTCAATCCCAAAGAAAAGGTGTTGTTATTTATTGGAAATTGTTTCTGGAAAATTGATAGCAATTGGTTTTTGACAATTTGATACATAGTTGAGAACTCTAGATATCCTTTATATATACTTTATATATATAGATGCAAATTTTTTTTTTCGTGAAAGTCAGGTGATTCAACATTTTTTTATTCAATATGTACTTCTTGTTCATATGACCATAAAGACTAGACAATAAAAATATGACCAGAAACAATAGTTATCTGAAATAACAAAATATGGGTTCTTCAACATACTTGACAATCTTCTTAAAATAAAGGTCTTGATTGAAAATTTTCTCAGCCTCTGCACAAATTCTGCCAGCAGTAGAAATAGTCTCAACAGGGTACAATCCACGTAAAGTTACCATGTGCTTATAATCTTTTTGTCTTTCTCAGTAAGAGTAGGCAAATCAATATGAATTTGAGAGCCATGCAAAGTGAACAGTAGCCCAGCCAATGTAATTGAATTCTTTACAATGCAAAAAATCTCTTGCCCTTTGACTCTAGACAACTCTAGGCAGACAGAAGTAGTTTCACTACTCGTGAACAAGTATTGACCAATTTTTAAATATCTTTATTAAATTATTAAAACAGGGAGGTAAGTAAGAGTACCTTTTAACTTAAAAAGTTTGTGAATGAATTTGTCCAGAAACATTTTTCCTGTGATAATCATTTTATTTTATTTGCCTCTAATTGTCCACAAGATAACAATTCTGAGATAACAAAAGTTGGTAATGATGGTACATTAAAATAATTACACTGTATTGGTCCTATCTAATTAGTCGATATAGAAAAGAAATGAACCTTAAAATCTGGTTTGACACCAGAGGTGAATGATATTTTGTTATTTCATCATAAATGTAAACTAGGCTTTGATGGATCAAGGAAGGGGACCATCCTAATGGGCTCCTCGAGAAGCAAGTGACTAGAAGGCATGTTTGAAGATCGATCGATGAACAATACTTGAATCGCAACAAAACCTTAAGAAAACCAAAACGCGAGGATTACAGTTTGTCAATGTATTTGTGCAGGAACATTTTTCTTGTGATGATCATTTTCTTTTAGTTTCCTTTAGTTGTCCACAAGATAACAATTATGAGATTGAGAGTCTCTGAGATAACAAAAGTTGGTAATGATGATGGTATATTAAAATAATTACACTATATTGGTCCCTCTAATTAGCTGATATAGAAAAGAAAGGAACCTTACAATCTGGTTTGACACCGGAGGTGAATGATAATGTGTTATTTCATCATAAATATAAACTAGGCTTGGATGGCTCAAGGATGGAGACCATCCTAATGGGTTCCTCGTGAAGCAAGTGACTAGAAGGCATGTTTGAAGATCGATCAATGAACAATACTTGAATCGCAACAAAACCTTAAGAAAACCAAAATGCGAGGATTGTAATTTGTGAATGAATTTGTGCTGAAACATTTTTCTTGTGATGATCATTTTCTTTTATTTGCCTATAATTGTCCACAAGATAGCAATTCTGAGATTGAGAGTCTCTGAGATAACAAAAGTTGGTAACGATGATGGTAAATTAAAATAATTACACTACATTGGTCCCCTCTAATTAGCTGATATAAAAAAGAAAGGAACCTTACAATCTGGTGTGACACCATAGGTGAACGATAGTGTGTTATTTCATCATAAATGTAAACTCTCACTCTTTCTTGGTTTGTTTGATTTTCAACTCTCTCAAGAATTGGGGTGTGTGAATATATATAGATGCAAAATGAAATGTATCAAATGAATATCTCAAATGAAAGTGATTCACATGAATTAAATATTCTAGAAATTTTTGTTTAAATTTATTAATTATTATGATTAAATTATTATTTTACTTTAGTTGATAAGTTTATGAATATTCATTATATATATTTATTATTAAGCATAATTTATTATATTTAATAAATTAATATATATTCATGTTACTATTTCTAGTATAAGGACAACTCAATAAAGGTTTTACGAGTTCATGACATAAGTAATGAATTTGACAACTAACTTTATTGGGTTATCTTACTTTTGTTGTTATGGTCAAAGTAACATGATTTGCTTTTGGAATATAAATTATCTATTGAGAGTTTCTATGGTTACTAAATTGCATGTTATATTGGAAGGAGCATGAGACTGACAATTTTTGTGGAAAGTGTAAGGTTTTAAGATGGAAGGAATCTTGTCAAGTAAATTTTGAGTTAACAGAGAAAAAAATTGAGCAGAAAGTTCCTGCAAAAATTTTGAGACACTTTCCATTAATTCCCAGACTTCAAAGGCTATTTATGTACTCAAACACTGTAAAGTCAATGAGGTGGCATGAAGAAGAGCGGTCAAAAGATGGTAAAATGAGACATCTTGCTGATGGTGAAGCTTGGAAAGACTTTGATAGACTCCATCTTGGTTTTTTTTTTTTTTTTTTTTTTTTTTTTTTTTTTTTTTTTATTTTTATTTTTTTTTTTTTTTTTTTTTTTTTTTTTTTTTCTGAGATTCGCAATGTAAGACTTAGTCTAACAAGTGATGGCTTCAATCCTTTTAGAACTATGAGTATATCACATAGTACCTGACCAATCATGATGGTGGTGTACAATTTTCCACCATGGTTATGCATGAAACTCAAATACACAATGTTGTCACAATTAATTCCCGGGCCACAATCACCAAGAAATGATATTGATGTGTACTTGCAACCACTAATTGAAGAACTAAAGAAATTATAGGAAATGGGTCTAGAAACATATGATGTCTCAAGAGATAAAAAAATTTCAAATGCATGCAACTCTTTTACGGACTATCAGTGACTATCCTACGTATGCTATGTTGTCGGGTTGGAGCATTGAGGGAAGGTTGGCATGTTCATGTTGCAATTATGACACTCAATCATCTTACTTGAGACGCAGTCATAAGATGTGTTATATGAATCATCGTGTCTTTTTACAAGCAAATCATGCATGGAGAGCTAATAATAAGTCCTTTAATGGAAAGAAAGAACTTCGGTCTGCATCAACTATACTAGAAGGGATTGAAATCCTTGAAATCTTAAAGAATTTCAACAATGATTTTGGAAAGAATAAAAAAAATAAGAAAGATGGTCCATGGAAGAAGAGATCAATCTTTTTTGAGTTGCCCTAATGGTCACAAAATAAATTACGACATAATCTCGACGTAATGCACATTGAGAAAAACATATTTGATAATATTATTGAAACTCTTTTGGACATTCAAGGCAAGAAAAAAGATAACGTTAGTGCACGTTATGATTTAAAGGATATGGGAGTTAGAAAGAATCTTCATCCTACAGAGATTGATGGAGGCCGTGTACAGTTTGGAAAATCTTGTTTTTCAAATGAATACATAGGAAAAGTCAATTTTTTGTGGTGTTTTAAAGGTTGCCAAATTATCGGATGGGATTGCGTCAAATATTTTAAAGTGTGTGAAAGTTAGTGAAAAGAAAGTTAGTGGTTACAAGAGTCATGATGCACATTTCATGCTACACTACTTGTTACAAGTACCAATAAGAAGCATAATGCCTGATGTAGTGGCTAGCCCTTTAATTCGTTTGGGGCCCTTTTCTCGCTCTTTGTGTCAAAAAGTGATCCAGGTACAGGATTTAGATTTCTTAGAAGCTAATATTGCAGAAATACTTTGTCAAATGGAGAAATATTTCCTCCTAGTTTTTTTGACATAATGGTCCACTTGCCTATCCATCTAGCAAATGAAGTAAGATTAGGTGGGCCAGTGCAATTTTGGTGGATGTATCCAATTGAGAGATATTTGTGTAGACTTAAAAGTTATGTTCGAAATAAAGCTTACCCATAAGGTTCTATTGCTAAAGGGTATTTAGCAGAAGAAGCTTTGACACTTTGCTCAAGATATTTGCATAAAGGTGTAGATACAAGGCTTAATAGAAAAAGGCAAAATTATAAGGGTCATGATTTATATGATGTAGATTTGTGTGATTACTTTTCAAGTAGTGGTCGTCTTTTGGGAGGAAAGAAACAAGGTCAACCGTTTTCTTTAGATTTTTACATCTAGAGATCAAGCACATCGATACCTCTTATTCAATTGTGACGAAATAGACATATACATCAGGTGTGATAATATATATACTTTTTTCATTTTCTAATTTATAAATTATCTTTTAAATCAATAACAAAAAATTGTTTGTCTGTATAGAGAACATGATGAAATTTTAAACAGGAAGACTAGAAAAAGAAAGTGGATAAAGGCCAAGAACCAAAGTCAAGATTTTAGTGAATGGTTCAAAGATAGAGCCATGAAAGATGACGTACCATAAAGACTTAAAGAATTCTCTTGTGGTCCAAGTAGTGTTGTAAAGAGACTTTCAGGTTACCTCATTAACGATTATAGATTTCATACTACAAAGAGAGATGCAACACACAAAACTCAAAATTCTGGTGTAACTTTGGTTTCACTAACTCCAAGCTATACAAGTTCTAAGGATGAAAATCCTAGGATAGAACCTGTCACTTATTATGGGGCAATCAACAACATAATTGGGTTAGACTATTACAGTTATTTCAAGTTTGTGATATTTAGGTGTGATAGGTTTGAGGGTGGTGAAGATAAATATGGACTTACATGTGTTTACTTCAACATAAATGTTACCAAAATGACACCTTTGTATTGGCTTCTCAAGTCCACCAATGTTTTTATGTTCAAGATCCTTTTGACACAAATAGACACTATGTTTTGAAGACGGTTTCAAGAGACTTATTTAATATGGGTAACCAGTCACAACTAAATGCTTCTGATATTGATGATGAGCTCAATTGGGTTAGGGAACATATGTCTGCCACCTAGCTGAGAAATCTTTTAAAGATATGGAGAAAAGTTCTTCTAATAATCATGATTTTGATGATACTTTGTTTGACTACATGGACTGACAACAACTTGTGAGTAACTTAGGCTACAAAGCCCGTTAAAGTCTAACAATCACTATTTTTAAGAACTTATTATCTATTCTCTGATGATTCTTGATAGTGACATGAATAATACATTTTAATTTTACTTTGCATATGTTATTTTATTATATGGATTTTTTTAATTAAGTCTATATGTTTGTTTTTCCATTATAGGAAAATTTGGAGCAGTTCTTGCTTGAATACCTTTACCAATTATAGTAGCTATTTACTGTATTCTATTTGTCTACCTAGGTAAGTTCTTTTATAAACATCAATTTTGATATCATATTCTTTTGTTGAATCATATGACCATATTTGCATGTCTTTTGAGTTTCAGTTATGCAGTAATGTCAGAAAATAGGCTTTAAGTTCTTGTACTATTATATTGAACTTTTTATAATATTTTGTAAAACTGCATTGTTATGATGCATTTTTTGTAATTTCAGATAATGAGAAATGGAACAAACGTAGAAGGACAAATGAAAGTCCAAGGCTTATTCAAATAAGTGATAAAAATTTGGAACTTCCTCAAGTAAAATCAAGCAAATAATTGCTAAGGAAAATGCAAGTCAAACGTGAAAAGATGGCAACCAATGAATGTACAACTGGTGCACCTACTATTGTTGTCCAAAAACAAGTAAAGTTGCCTAATTTCAAGGTACATGACTAACCAAATTTGGCCAAGAGGCTTGATTCAACAAAACAGAATGTTGCACTTGCACATACTATTCCATAAAATTCATAGTGAAAAGAAACTCCAATTGGAATAATTGAATACTAAGAGCATTAGACATAGACAACTCCATGATCCAAATAGGTAACTCATGAAAAAGACAACATACACAAAGGATAAGTCAAAAGAAAAGCTACAAGCAATTGAAAGCGCATTAACTCAAGTCAATAATTTTAGTGCCAATCAACAATTAAAGCAAAAGGCAATCTCACAAGAGGAGAATTCTAAGAAAAAGAAATTGCCTGCAAAATAGTACAAGCTGAAGTTGATAGTTCTAAGGCAAAACAATTTATCAAAAATACAAGAATCGTAGATGACAACTCAAAATCTAAGGAAACACTAGTGATTGAAGATGTTGAATCAATGACAAGACAACAAAATGCTCTTAAGGAGACACAAGCAAAATTGTTTCCTTCAATGTTAATTGATCAATTTCTCAAAGAAAATGGAAATAATGAAGATGAGAAGAGAATGTTTAAAATGGAAGTGACGATGAAGAACAATATATTGGAGAAGAAAATGACCAAGATGAAGATGAAGTGAATGTCATAGAAGGTAAATATTTTATTATTAGAAGTTGACTACAATTTTTCATATTTATGTCTTCTTTTTAATATTTCAATTTGAGTTCAATGTTAAAATAGGAACAAGTAAGAAAAGAACACGAGGACCAACCCAATGCTTAGCAATACATGGAAGATCTACTCAAGAGCGTGTAGAAGTTATCTTGGACATTGATGGAGAACCTATTGGTCCCATAGACAAAATTGTAACTGACTTGAGTTATTTCCTTGGCACGATTATTGGAATTCATACTTTTGCCCCTTGATTTACACAAATTTCAAGGCCTTGCTTAAAGATAAAGAAAAAAGGATCGTATATGGAACTATGTTACGGTATGAAAAACAAACTTATATTGATTTAATGATCAAATATTTATGAGAATGCACTAATTTTAATGTTCTTTTCATAGGATAAGTTTATTATTAGTGATAAAGGAGAAAAAGTAGTATTTACTCGCATAAATGATGCATGGAGATGTTATAAGAATTTTATCAAGAAAAGACACTTTTTAAAATACTCCACATTGAAGGATCGTCTCAAACATCATCCATTATCTATTTTTGAAGCTCATTTAAGGCAATTGATGGAATATTGGAATACTACCACTATCAAGGTAAGGTTATTTGATGTCTTATTGCTTTACAATTACTTTCTTATCCACCTTGTTTGTTATTTTTTGTTATTACAATGTAGAGTATTAGTGAGAAAAATGTTGCAAATAGAGCAAAGCAAAAGTACGTTCATCGCATGTGACCGACTAGTTTTTCTAGAATTCATGCTAAATTGGTATATATGATATTACATTTCTAATCGTACCTCCAAATTTTTAATCTAATACAAAATTATTGTAATAATTCTTTTTGTTATTATTTTTCAATATGTAATTGTTGTAGCGTGCCAAGAAAAAGGAAGGAGAGAAAGTTAGTCAAGCTGAAATGTTTGTTACAACTCGTCAACATCGAGAAGGCCGAAGCGGAAAAGAAATGAATGAAGAAACATATAATGCTATTGTAAGTTTACAACTATTTTCGCACTTACATATAAATTTATTGTTTTTAATCATTCAAATTCATTCTCTTTTATTAGACCAAGCTTCAAGGTTCCATTGAAAATTCAATTGAATCTGCGGAAGAAGCCTTTCAATCACTATTTGGGAAAGAAAAACTTGGGAGAGTACGTTGTTATGGTAAGACTATGTCTCCATCAACATTTAAAAGAAATGAAGAAATTGTTATAAAAAAAAGAACATGCAAATGAAATTAGTGACATCAAGAAGAAAATTCATGATCTAGAGGCAATGGTAAAACTTGTGGTAAAGCAACAAAATCCAGATTTAGATGAGGAGTACACAAATAATATAATGACACATGTTTTAAGTAAAAAAAGTAATGCAGCGGGATTACATTCGTCTCTATCAACCCATGATGCATATGAGCAGGTATATATATTGAAACTTGTTTTGTTTTGTACTGTTGGAGGAGTGAGTGGTAATTGAATTTCACATGTTAATTTGAACATTGTTTTCGCTATTTGATTTTTATAAGTTAATCCTACAAATTTGGAAAGTGAACATGCTAATAAACTTGTTTTGTTTTGTTTTGATTTTTGGCAACTTGAAGATAATGAAGACAATATTGGAGAAGAATGAATTTATTGTTATGTAGTACATGAACAATTTAAACATGATGTTTTTCTAACTAAGATTGTAGTTTTAATTTTGATGGCTTGATACTCATCATGTTTTAAGACAACTTTTTTGACCATGTATGAAAAGTAGCATTAAAATATGTAGTGAATGTTATTATGGATTCAATTATGTTTATTGTTTTGCTCGTTTAAAATTACATGATGTCAGCTTTTGAATTTTTAATATTGGTTTTCCTTGCAATGAAATTTTGGATTTTAAAGATATAAATAATAATATTTTTTGGTTAAGTCACTAAATTTTGTATAAGCAATCCATGTAAAATTAAAAGATTGTATTATAAATTTTTTTCAACACTTTAAGCAATGTTTTCAAAATTGTGGTTGCTGTCAACACATTAAGCAATGGTTTTATAATTATTGTCTTGCAAAAGACCATTGCCTATTACAAACAACAACACTCACCTATACCATGGCTAAAAAACAGTTGCCTAAAATTTAGACTACGATTTTTATGCTTTAGGCTATAATTTTATGGTATTGTCTAAAGTAATATTTGTTGTAGTGCCATCACTTGGTGACGATGTTGGATCCACACCGTCACCAACTATTGTTCAATCCAGGGCAACCCCTTCCCCACATGTTGCTTCTAATCTGTCATCCCCTACACCAAGGTGCCCCTTTACCATCTCTAGATGTGGCTCCCACACCATCAACCTCAAGAGTTATTGATAGCCATGTTGATGATTTAGACCATATGACACGTTTTGAGGAGGAGTTTCCCTCAGCTGCTGATCGATCTATCATTCAACCTCTTAGTGGAGGGTAAGAATTCTATCATATATATATATATATATATATATATATCTAAATTTCTTTTTCCAAGTTGATGAAATTATTGTCTTATATATTTGTTTGATTATGTTTTGGTATTAGCTTTTATCTAACAAAGATTGCATCATGTCTACCATTATGTACTAATACAATGAGCTATGGCTTTTAATAGAGGGAATCCCTCCAAATAATAATAGAGATCGTTTCTCTCAATGCTTTAAGGTAAGTGGTTAAGCTAACTACTGCTATTTTTTTCATTTCATTAATGCTATGTTTATTGTTTATTTAATTTGGGATCTCCATTTCAGTATTTATATTTTTTAAATATAATTTTAATATAATATTGTAGTATACTGACATAAGGTGTAATAGTATACTTCGTTTGTTTTGTATTAAATTTGTCCTTAAGTAGATAAATGGTTCACTGATTTTAATTTCATGAAATAATTCTTCAACCTTTAAATTCCCTCGCCTGCACCTCTAGAGCATTCCCTGTGTATAACGTTGAATGTTGAAGATGTCTATGTGGGGGAGACTAAGATGGAGTGAATCATTGCTCCGTAGAAGGGCTTAGTGCTAATCATGATTAGTACCACACGTGTTCCAACTGCCTTTACTTTAAAGAAAATTCTATCATAACCTCAGAACTCTTTTCATTTTCACTCTTTTCGTTAGTTATGAGCTATGATAGATTTTATAAATGTTATGCAGATTTGGCCATTGCAAGAGCCATATATTAGTCAAAAAAGTGGTGAAAAAAAAGAAAATGAAAGGAGGAGAGTATCTTGAGATGGGCGTTATATCATATTTGATTAATATATAGTTTCCAGGATGGCCCAACACCTACCAACCCATTAGGCCCAGTACCAAAGAACTGTTCAAAACGTGCATAATTTTTTGAAGTGGGTTAATTAGCTTTAATTTACGCAATGATTTATGTCAAAGCTTTTGCTAGTGATCTTTCCAAGGTAGAAAAAGTTATAGATCAAAATAAAATGTTAGTCTTAATTTATTTCATCAAAAGTTGGCGAATCATTTACAAGTAATTAAAATAATATAAAAAAATCTTTATTGACAATGTTAGTAACACATTTCTTAGTTCCTTCTATTAAACACTGTTATTAGTCAAAATTGATTGAAAATAATAAATCTAATTTATAATTTTGTAGTGTTTAATAAGCAATAATGCATCTGTCAGAAGAAAATGCTAGGCAGTGAGTGAAACTTAATTTCACTTCCAAAGAACAATTACTCTGCTTTTAGTTTTTTAGATTGCAATTAGAATCAGAATCAGACAATTGCTCATATTCCTAATATATCAATTTTAAATCAGGCTATAAATAAAGCTATAAATATATTAATTAATCTGAAAATGAATGAGTAATTTCAAAACGAACAATAAACCCACAACTTCAGACCTCCAGCCTGCATAGTGTGGTTATTATAGGTGTAAATTTGTTAATTGATACAGTAATTTAACTTGTAATTTAGATTATCAAGATATATTTGTTCGAATTGTGTTTGAATTCAATTTTGTAATAAAATTATTATATCTTATGGTAACTGAGATTATATGTTTGAGGATGTAGAAAAAGTTAAGAAAACTTTTAATTTCAGGACTTTTCATAAATTTTTAAAAATGTTTAAATTTGCTAGACAAGATGGTAAGAAACCCGAATGGATTGGAAATAATATTTGGAATAGCTTACTAGAAAAATGGAATATGTCGGTTTATCGATCTAAGTGTCAAACAACCTTAATCGTTTATCTGATAAAAGTGGCAGTTTGCACACAGAAGGATCGATTAGTGTTCATGAACATGCCATACATATGGTATGAATTCTTCAATATGTATTGCTATTAAATTATGATTCAATAATTCCTTGCTAATTATTTATTTTGTATTTTTTGTTTTGTTTTTAGGCACAGGAGTTGGGGCGATCAGTGCATGTAGACGAAGTCTTCCAATAGACACGTAGAAGAAAGAGCACTGAAGACTTCCTTGATAATCAATCTAGTCAGATGCATGTGAGTTTCTTTCATTACATTTAACTAAAATTTTTTACGACTTATATGACAAATTATCTTGTCTTTGCGGGAAGATTTTGAGAGTAGATTTTCTTGAGCACTGTCTGAGTCTACTTCTACAGCGAGAGTCTCAAAATACAGTGTCTTAGACCCTACTGAGGAGGAAAGACTAAGAAACAGATGTTGGTTAGAGGCTGTTGCTAGAAGATATAAAGGACGAGTATATGGAATTGGGTACATTGATCATCATGATGAATGTGTTGAAAGTTTCATGCAAGCATGCTCCAATAAGGAAGTTGAATATGAAGAGATTGATTGTTTGATACAGTGACTTGCAACTAGCGAGGACCACTTGGCAACTAGTAATGACCGCCTATCCACTAGTGAGGAGCAAATTTGTCAGATGAATTCCCAATTCAAAGCATTTATTGGTTCAATCCTCCAATACATACCTCCTCTAGTAGCTATAGCTGCCCAAAATATTTGGCAGCAAGATGACCACCAACAAACCAAACAACAACAACATGACCACCAACAAACCGAATAGAAAATGAAGAACCACAAGGCGATCGACGTAATTCGTCCAATGATCGCTATAATGAGTATTAGTTTGTAGAAGAATGAGACACATCTTAGGATACTCTTGTTGTCATTTTAATGTTTATAACTATGTATGAATTTCTTTACTTATGATATAGACCATATACTTGGATTTTAATTTTGATTGTTCCATATTATAACAAGTTATTTCACAACTACTTTGATAGTTTATAGTTTATGAACTGTCTATGAACCTTTTTTGGATTAAGTGTATTTGGTTGTGTATTATGTAACATCCTACTTTTATTTATTTATTTTTAAAATAAAAATAATAATAATAAGAATAATATATATATATATATATATATATATATATATATATATATATTATTTATTTATATATTATATTATTTAAAAGAAGTTTCGAATATAAAACAAAAGTTATGTGACATTGTGTTGTTAAATATCCTGAAGTATTATATAAGACCTAAAAAATAAAATAAATAATAAATTAAAATTATTAGTATAAATAAGGAGTAGGAGTTGCTTAACGTAGAAGGGAGAAAAGAGAAGGAAGGAAGAGATAGGGGAGAGGGAAGGAAGAGAGAGAAAGAAGGGAGAGAAAGAAGGGAGAGAAAAGGAGAGAAGTGAGAGAGAGAAAGATAAGAAAGAAAGAGAGAGAAGGAGAAAGAGAGCGAGAGAGAAAGGGAGTTTGAGATAAGTGAACTCTTCAATCTTCTAGAGACATTTGTGACTATTTCTAGCTTGTCTCTCCTATTAAAGGTAAGGGGGAGTGGGGTTAAACCTTTTTTTTATGTTAATCTTAATAAATTTATTTGTGTTCTATTAATCTTTTATTTATTTTAAACCATCTTAAGATATATATTATCTTATTCTATTTGTTTCTTTATTTATTTTATCTCCAGTACACACTAGTCCCATTTATTTTATTTCATTTATCTTGAGTTACGCATTGGTCCTTTTTAATTTATTTATTTTATATTCAGTTACACACTTATCTAATTTATTTTATTTAATTTATCTCCAATTAGGCATTTTTCTTATTTATTTCATCTTAGTCTTGCATTGATCCTATTTATTTTATTTTATTTATCTCCAGATACGCACGAGTCCTATTTATTTTATCTCTAGTTCAGCATTGGTCCTATTTATATAATTTATTTTATCTCTAATTTTGCATTAGTCCTAATTATTTTATTTATTTTATCTCCAGTTTCACACTGGTCCTGTTTACTTTATTTATTTTATCTCGAGTTACGCATTGATCCTATTTATTATATTTTATTTTATTTACAATTATGCACTGGTTCTATTTGCTTTAATTCTTATTTTATATATTTTGTAATAATTTAAATATCATTTTTATATATAAATACATACAGTAAAAGTAAGTATTTTGATGAATTTGGATAACATAAAGTTACTTGTATGCTATGTTATTAATTATTGTCTGTATTTGTTTGACTGTTGTGTATATAATTGATGAATTGAAGAGATATATAAGTAATAACCTGATGGTCGTTATGTTATGTGATTGATGAAAATGTCATGAGTATGTTTGTTGTGAAAGAGTCATAGGTTTCGAAGTTGAAACTAAATTAATATATGAGTGTTTACTATTGGGAAGTCACAATTTGGTACACTACGTGATGAAAGGCAGGGACTGGGTGAGGTCTAAGGAAGTATTTCAAGTAGGTGAATATTTGTATAGTTCAAAATAGTGCCTTTGACTAGGATATTTCACTCACCAAACTTGATATTGTCCTATACCTGCTCAACATTGCCAATGTTAGGTAATGAGTATATATATATCTCTTTTACTAGTAGATGGCTGATACCAACAAAGGAAGAAAATCAGTTAGAAGGGGAGAACACGTGGCAAGTGATCCGGGAAGGGAAGGAGGTGAATGAGCAGACAATTATGGAGCAGAGGAAGGGAGAGGGGAACGTAGCGAATATTGTTAGTATCTTTGTTTTTCTCTCTCTGAAAACTGCTTTCTCTCCTCTCTGTACCACATTCATTGACGCATAGTTTCTGAATTCTTTTCCAGGTTTCAGGTGCAGGAAAGTAATTTTTACCCATTTACAATGAGAGGACAATAGACAGTGCTGTTAATTTCATTGCTCTGTGAGACAAAACCCTCGAAATTCAATAAAGAGTTATAGTATTTTCCTTTAAAGGGGTTTTCTCTGTTTATGTTTTACCGTCCCTAGTATCATTTGGTGCTTTCATTGACTCAATGGCGAACACCACCCGTATGCGGACGATGCAAGCTGCCATTAACAAGCTCACTGAGCAAGCTGATGGGTATAATGAACAACTAACTACAATCACCCAGGCTCTGGCTTCCTTGTAGGTGCAGTTGGCTCAAAAACTGGAGCAACCTTCTCGACAACAATCTTCACCATTCTCAGCCCTACGACAGATGCGGGTTGATTTTCCCCATTTTACAAGGAGTGAGGACATCCTTCAATGGATTTACCGAGCCGAACGTTTCTTTCGCATTTATGATGTTCCAGAAGACCAAAAAATGGATCTAATAGTAGTTAGTCTGGAAGGCAGAACGTTAGCTTGGTTTCAAATCTGGGAAATATGAATCCAGGACATGACTGGCTAACTCTATCTACAGCTCTTCAAATTCATTTTGGACCGTCCCAATTTGAAAATCCTCGAGAAAAATTGTTCGAACTAAAACAATCTAGTTTAGTTGCCAACTATTTTGATGCTTTTAACGATCTGGCCGCGAGAGTATATGGATTAGATGATGCCCTACTCTTAGATTGTTTTATTGGTGGGCTACACCCAGAACTCCGACGGGAAGTGAAATCCCGATCTCCAATTTCTCTGATGCAGGTAGTTTCTTTGGCTCGCTTATTCGAGGAAAAATTTGCTCCCCACATGTAACGCTGACACCCATCAACCTCAACCCCAATTCTTTCTGCATAGAAAACTCAATGGCAAACTCAAACCAAGCAGGTCAATCAGACCACAGGTCCGATTGACAGTAAACCACCGTTACTACCAACACCTCCTAAGACCACTGTTATGCGAAAATTATCACCAACAGAAATCCAATTTCGCAGGGAGCATAACCTTTGTTTCACTTGTGATGCAAAATTTAGCCCAGGACATAAATGTGCAGCTAAGCACTACTTTCTTATACAATAGACGGAGAAAGTGAATACAGAACTTGATCAACACATTGAAGATCCTGATTCAATGTCAACAGCACCCGAGGATCTCAGTCAATTAACCATACCATTGCAGTTGTCTTACAATGCATTAACAGGTCTCCCAGCACGAGGTTCTATTCATTTTTCTGGGACTGTTCAAGGCAGGGATATTCGTGTCTTAATGGATGGAGGAAGCTCAGATAGTTTCATCCATCCTGCCTTGGTAAAACAACTAGCTCTACCTTGGTATAAGATTCCTCCTTTCAAAGTGCAGGTAGGCAGTGGTGAATTGCTTACATGTGAGGGACAGGTTCGCAATGTGCCTCTTCAAATTCAACACCATACAATTACAGTGATTGCCTTTGTGCTACCTATAGCTAGTGAAGAACTAGTCCTTGGTGATATATGGTTGGAGACTTTGGATACTCACTTGGTGAATTACAAGAAGTTTATTACGTTCTTGCATAATGACCAATTAATTACTTTACAAGGTGACCTCCAACCCGTTATAGATCAAGCTCAATTTCACCAATTTAGGCGTTTACAAACTACAAATACAATCTTGGGCTTATATACTTTACAAATCCAACCACAACAGGAATTCTCGTTGCATCCAGCAGAGTTACAGCCACACATAGACCCCGAATTGGCTTTGTTATTACAAAATTATCAGGATGTGTTTCAACTTCCCCATGGCTTGCCTCCTCCACGAGTACATGACCATGCCATTCACTTATTACCTAACACAGCTCCTATCAAAGTCAAACCTTACAAGTATCCACATTGTCAAAAAGATGAGATTGAAAAATTGGTATCTGATATGTTGGCAGAGGGAGTCATCCAACCCAGTACAAGCCCGTTCTCTTCACCTATATTATTGGTTAAAAAAAAGATGATACATGGAGATTCTGGAATGACTATAGGGCCTTGAATTCTGCAACCATTAAGGACTCATTTCCTATGCCAACTGTGGATGAGTTATTGGATGAGTTATTTGGTGCTCAATACTTCTCTAAACTTGATTTATGCTCCGGTTACCATCAAATTCGAGTCAGAGAGGAAGATTGCTTCAAAACAGCGTTTAGGACTCACCATGGTTTATATGAATGGAGAGTTATGCCCTTTGGGTTAACCAACGCTCCAGCAACATTTCAGAGTCTTATGAATTCCATTTTTGAGGAGGTATTACGCAAATTTGTGCTAGTTTTTTTTTATGACATCTTAGTTTATAGCCTGGATTGGAGTACACATATGCAACATTTGAGATATGTATTAGATCTGCTCAGAAAACACACTTTGTTTACTAAATTATCTAAGTGTGCTTTTGGTCAAACACAAATGGAGTATCTCGGACATGTGGTGTCTAGAGATGGAGTAAAAGTGGATAACTCAAAAATCCAGGCTGTAACTCAGTGGCCTATACCTTCATCTATAAGACAATTGCGGGCATTTTTGGGCTTGGCCAGTTATTATGGCAAATTTATTCGTCACTTTGCAGTAGTTGCAGCTCCTCTCACAGATTTGTTAGCGAAAGATGGGTTTAAATGGTCTGATCAAACCACAACAACATTTAGGCAATTACAACAAGCACTGGCACAAGCTCCTGTATTAACACTGCCTGATTTCTCACAACCGTTTGTGTTAGAAACATATGCATCAGGGTTAGGCATTGGTGCCATTCTCAGTCAGCATGGCCATCCTATTGCATATTTTTCAAAAAAGCTATCTCCTAGAGCTCAACAGCAATCCACTTATGCTCGGGAAATGCAGGCCATAGTAGTTACTGTCACCAAATTTTGACATTACTTATTAGGCCAAAAATTCACTATCAAAACAGATCACAAAAGTTTGAAAGAGCTCCAATCACAGGTTATACAAACCCCTGAACAGCAGGCATGGTTGGCTAAGCTACTGGGCTATGATTTTCCAATTGAATATAAGGCCGGAACTGATAACCAGGGAGCTGATGGCTTATCTAGAGCTTTTATGTCCATCACTGCACTTACCAGTTCTTGGATTCCTATACTTCAACAAGAACTGCAACACTTGAAACCTTTTGATGAATTTATTGCAGCTGAATTGAAAACAGGCCATTTGACCATTAGAAAGGGTTTGTGGTTTTGGAAGGATAAGTTGTTTATACCTGCCAATTCTGCAATTAAAAAACAACTCCTGCAAGAATTTTGTGATTCCTTATTAGGTGGTCACTGTGGATACCAGAAAACACTAGCTCGACTCTTAGCACAATTTTTTTGGAAAAACATGGCCAACATGGTCAAGGCATATATTAGAGCTTGTTCTATTTGCCAACAAGCAAAGTATAACAATCTACCTCCTGCTGGTTTATTACAACCTTTACCCATTCCAAATAAAATTTGGCATGACATTGCTATGGATTTCATCACAGGCCTTCCTCTATCTCATGGATATTCAGTTATATTGGTTATCATTGATCGCTTATCTAAATTTGCTCATTTCCTTCCATTACAGACTGATTTTTCAACTCCGAAAGTAGTTGATGTTTTCATCAAAGAGGTAGTGAGTATTCATGGCATTCCTCAAACAATTGTGTCAGATCGTGATAAAGTTTTTACCAGTAAATTTTGGGAACAAATTTGAACTCATCAAAGCATTAAACTGGCACGTAGCTTGGCATATCATCCTCAATCTCACGGACAGACCGAGGTTCTAAACAGGTGCTTGGAAATGTATTTACGCTGCTCCACTTAAACAAAACCAAAAGAATGGCCCAAGCTGCTACCGTGGGCAGCCTATTGCTATAATACTTCTTTCCACTCTGCTATTGGCATGTCACCTTATAAAGTTGTTTTTGGTAGAGACCCACCTCCCTTACTCCATTATGAGGTTCAAGCAGGGGACACACCGGCGATACAAGAACAATTGCAATCAAGAGATGCCTTACTGGATTTTTTGAAAGCTAATATAGCGAAGGCCCAAAGGAGAATGAAAACTCAAGCCGATAGTCACCAACGAGACGTGGAATACAAGGTGGGAAACTTTGTCTATGTTAAATTGCAACCTTATAGACAACACTCAATGTGATTAATTCACAACCAGAAGCTATCGATGCGTTATTTTGGATCCTTTCAAATTGTGGCATGCATTGGACCGGTAGCATACAAATTACAATTGCCTCCAACAACTCAAATTCATCCTGTTTTTCACGTGTCAGCCTTGAAGAAATGTGAAGGCCATCCACAACCAGCGTGTGTGCCCGAGCCTTTGCTATTGAATGACAAAGGTCATCCATTACAACCGCAGACAGTTCTTGGTAATCGAATGATAAAGAAATATGACAAATGGCAAGAAGAAGTTCTTATTCAGTGGAAAGGATAGGCTCCGGATGAAGCTACCTGGGAGCGTTATGCTGACATACAAAGTCAATATCCCGCATTCAACCTTGAGGACAAGGTTATTATCAATGGCGGGGGTAATGATACCAACAAAGGAAGAAAATCAGTTAGAAGGGGAGAACATGTGACAAGCGATCCAGGAAGGTAAGGAGGTGAATGAGCAGACAATTAACGAGCAGAGGAAGGGGGAGGGGAACGTAGCAAATATTGTTAGTATCTTTGTTTTTCTCTCTCTGAGAACTGCTTTCTCTCCTCTCTGTACCACATTCATTGACGCATAGTTTCTGAATTCTTTTCCAGGTTTTAGGTGGAAGAAAGTAATTTTTACCCATTTACAGTGAGAGGCCAATAGATAGTGTTGTTAATTTCATTGCTCTGTGAGACAAAACCCTCGAAATTCAATAAAGATTTATAGTATTTTCCTTTAAAGGGGTTTTCTCTGTTTAAGTTTTATCGTCCCTAGTATCAATGGCCAAAATTCTCGAGGAAGTAATTATGATTGTACCAATATTTGATGAGATGTACTCAACTACCTAATCATTTCCCAAATAAATTTTGATGTTCAGGTTGGGTCATCAAAAGTTGTATATGGATCAATATGTCATATGTCTGATAAAGTAAAGTAATTCTTGTGGTTTTAGGTCAAGTCATAAGCCCCCATTAAGATTAATATTTAAGGCTTATAAAAATCTCACTCCTTTCATGTTTCTCTTTCATATGTGCCTGTGCAGAAACTATTCAGTAAAAGTTGTCAGAAAAGAATCTTTGGAAGATTTTCTAGATGATTGACTTCTGAAGAACCTAGTTCTAATGTCTTAAAATAGATAGTTTTATGTAGAACTCTTATGGTTGTACACTAATGTTATTTATACTATATCATGAGTTATATTTTCTTTGCAAAAATTTTATTTTACAAAAAAAAAATTTACTCACAAATTCTAGTTAAATAATAAATAATTAAATAGTAGTCAAGGTGTTACATATTAGAAGGCATTTAGTAAGCTACTGAAAGGTGATTGAATAAATCCATATATAATTACATATCTTTATGTAATTAAAAATGGGAAAGAATTAGCAAGGATGTTACACATAACATACAAAAATGGCAATATATATATATATATATATATATACACACACACACTTAAATTTTTAGATTCTAAATTGATATCTAATTAAGTTAGAGACTAATTTAGAATCTAATGATATAAGTAGCTAAAACATTGGTAGCTAATGTTAGATACCAATTATCTTGACTTAATTGGTCACTAAATTCAATCATTACTTTTATTTTGTAGTTATTTAGTAACCAAAATTTAATTTGGTGATTATTTTGACCACAATTAGTAACTATTTTATTTGATAGCTAAAATTGTGTCTAAATAGTTTTTTTTCTTGTAGTGCTATTACAGATTTTTGCCTCTGGTCCTGAAGCTAATTCTATTGTCGTTGATGACTTAGGAACACTTTCGATTTTGAGTTGTGTTGGTTTTCTTGCTTGTGACTTTTCTTTGTGACAGTGGTAGTGCTAGTGGAAAAACTCTCGTTATTGCTATGTTTCAAACATGAGAGACAGTTCCTAATATTCCAATGCTTTTGTGTGGGAACATTTGGAGGTTGAATGGACATAACAATGTAGAATGTTGTTGAAAATTTTGATAACTTAGCTATATAGAGTTGGCTTGACCGACTCTATATAATCTCAATATAAAGTTGACTTAATCGATGTTACATAGAGACATTCTTTAAACATCGACTCCAATAAATTATCATCCACAATTTTAGAGTCTATTGTATGTGTGACACAAATTCAACCTTATTTATTAATTAACATCAAATTGTGATTATCCATGTCGATAAAAAGCAATTTTAAATATTATTTTTCTTATATTGTTTTAGTATGTATATACGACAAATACTTTTTTTGCAATATTGAATATAATAAAATAAAATGTTTTCAAAATATATTATATTATATATACACTTTATAATAAATATTTTAATACATAAATCTTATTTTATATATTTATAATAAATAATAGAAATTACGATTTAGATTATTTTTAACCGGAGAGTTTCTTTAAATACATTGAAATTGAATTTGGAGATAAAAAGAGAAAATTGGAAGAGATTGATTATAAAAGAAAATGAAATAACAAATAAAGCGTTGAACTTTGTTTACGTTAGTTAAGTGGCACTATGTGAAATTCAGAAAAGTTGAAAAGCAATAGAATATTGAGATCATCTAGAGAAAGTAAAGGGAGATATTATTATTATTATTATTTTAAAAAATTAAGCGAAAAGCTAATAAGATTTAAAAGACTAAATAACAATGTCATGTTCAATGTATATACTCCAAAGTTCCAATGAAATTGACAGAAGCATAATGCATTAGTACGCAAAGTTTCCTTGTATTGATATATGTCAATTTTCCGTGGGGCCATTGGAATATTATAAACAACTTATACACCCAAAGAAAATCTATCACATTATTCTGCTGCTAATGTTGAACTTAACTGCAAATGCATGGTATCAACCAGTCATTTCTTCTTATATTTTGTTTATATACTTTGAGATGATGTCGTCAATGTTAACTTTCCAATTGAATTTAGAGCACTACAATCTAAATATCATTAAATTATTGTGTGAAGGCGTCAAATTCTGTAGTGGATAAGATTTGATGTTGAGTTTTTTTTTTTCTTTTCCTTTTTTTTCTAATTAACTTTTAAACGTTTAAAACTTCACAAGGAACACTAAATTTTAAATAAATATCTATCAACCATTTTTACTTCAACTTATAAAAAATTTAAAGGTGGTATGTTAAATTGCTAGAAAAGTTGAGTGATTTGCCTATATTTTTATGATGAAAAAAAAAATCGAGTTTTCATTTTATTGATAAAAGATTCCATTAGATATTAGATATCATATGTGGTTGAAGTTGTTAATGATGAATGAGAGATTTAGAGACGTCGTAGATATTAGGTTAATTTGAAACAATTTTTTAATATGGAAACTTAATTAAAAATATATCATTCAAGTTAACTTAGTCATTGAAATTTATTGACAGTCTCTAAGTGTTACTCCAAAGTAAAAATTAGAAAGACTTAATAATGTATTTATACCATTTTCATTGTCTATTGTTTATTTTAAATAGGTAATAATAGAAAATTATTTATAATTTTATTATCATAAGTTTAAATAAATAAACAAATTTTATAACTGTTCTTAATCATAATGATAATTTGTAAAAAAGTGAAATCTTTCTGTCATGTATTTGCTATCTCTATTGAATCTATGCAACACTTGTTTTCTTAATTATAAAATTGTTTAAAATTTTTGATTTAAGATACGAGATTTATTTAAATGTAATATCAGCATCTGCTCCTTTAATGATGATCTTAAGAGTATAGTATATACCAGCATCTCAATTCATGATGTCCAAATAGTTTAAAAAATGAGTCATATAGAATAAGGAATGACCATAGGTTTGATAAATTTTTCTTTTTCCTTTTATCTACCAAATAATTAATCATTGGATATATTCTTTGAGGTAATATGTTCAAAGACGAATAATGACTTTTTTTCGTTGAATGGTAGGAAAACGAACAAAATTTCCGCAGTTGGACTTGTTCATAGATTAATTTCCTGTGTAGAACTGTTTATTATACACGATGAGAATTCAGTTATCAGGAAGCCAAATTCTCACCTGGTTTTATGGTTTCCGGCACAAAAACCCTCCTGGAATTCGGTTTCTAAGGGACCAAATTCTGAGGGCAGCTTTTACTTTTTTTTTATGTGCATTGTTGGAGCATATGAGGGTCTTGTGGGTGACCGAAATTTGGTCTCCGAAAACCGAGTTGGCACCGGTGGTTTTCTTACTTGTGACTTCGTATTCTCAATTTTCTATGATAGTAGTGGTAGTGGTGGAGAAACTCCCGTTGCTGATGCATGTTTTAAACACGAGAGATATTTCATCCTATTTCAATGTTTTCTTATTGGAAGATTTGAGGGTTGAATGGACAAACCAATATTATTGAAATTTTTGATGACATTATTATATAGTACTGGCTTGATCGATTTTACATATTAACTTATTTGACACTATAAAATTAGTCTTCAAAATTTAACTTTAGTATAGTTAATTTATTTGATGTTATAACGAATTAGTCTTCAAAATTTAACTTTAATGAATCATTACAAGAAAAAAAAGTTATTTAGGAATCAATTGTTAGCTACCAAGTAAAATAGTTGCTAATTGTGATTAAAATAATCACTAAATTAAATTTTGGTTGTTAAATAACTACAAAATAGAAGTAATGATTAAATCTAATGACCAATTAAGTCAAGATTATTGGTATCTAACATTAGCTGCCAAAGTTTTAGTGACCTATGTCATTAGATTCTAAATTTGTATCTAATTAAGTTAGAGACTAATTTAAAATCTAATGATATAGGTCACTAAAATCTTGATAACTAATGTTAGATACCGATTATCTTGATTCAATTATTACTTATATTTTATAGTTATTTAGCAACCAAAATCTAATTAAGTGACTATTTTGATCATAATTAGAAACTATTTCATTTGGTAGCTAAAAATTAGTCTCTAAATAGTATTTTTATTGCAGTGAATTAGTATAAATGATATTAGTCTGGATTGTGTGCCTGACATTATCTATTAATTAGTTTGATTGTTAATGTCTCTGAAAAAATAATGTTAGATGTTAATTTTTTTTATAGTGTTTTAGTACATAGATACGATAAATATTTATTTACGTGATTTAATATAATAAAATAAGATATTTCCAAAATATATTATATTATATATACAATTTATAATAAGTATATATATTTAAATACATAATTCTTATTTCAGATATATATATATATATATATATATATATATATATATATATATATATATAGTAAATAATATAAATTATGATTTTGAATTATTTTTAACTGGGAAGTTTTCTTTTCTTAAAATAAATATATTGAAATTGAATTTGGAGATAAAAAGAGAAGAAATTGAAAGAGATTCACTACTAAAAAAATGAAATAACAAATAAAGTGTTGAATATTTAGGTTAGTTGTAGTATGTGAAATGCAGAAAAGTAGGAAAGCAATAGATTATTGAGACCATCTAGAAAAAGTAAACGGAGGTATAATTATTATTATTATTATTATTATTATTATTATTATTATTATTATTATTATTATTATTATTATTATTATTATTATTATTATTATTATTCTAGTTGTATTTTAATTTATAATATATGGGTCAATAAGCGAAAAGCTAATAACATTTAGAGGCTAAATAACAATGTCATGTTGAAAGTATATACTCTAAAGTTCCAACGAAATTGACAGAAGCATACTGCATCAGTGCGCGAAGTTTCCTTGGATTGATATATGTCAATTTTCCCCCGGGGCCATTGGAATATTATAAACAACTTAATTATACACCCAAAGAAAATCTATCAGATTATTCTGCTGCTAATGTTGAACTTGACTGATACATGGTAACAACCATTCGTTTCTTCTGATATTTATGTTTATGCTTTGAGATGATGTCGTCAATGTTAACTTTCCAATTGAATTTACAACACTACACATTAAATTATTGCGTGAAGGCATCAAATTCTGTAGTGGATAAGATTAGATGTTGAGTTTTTCTGCTGTTAAAGAAAAAAAAAATTTCTGCTTATTAACTTTTAAATGTTAACTTCACACAAAATCTATAGTAGATATTTTGAAGGAACACTAATTTTTAATAAATCTTAAACTCTTATTTGCTTGCATGCATAGCCTTCAAACTAGGTTGCATTAGTGAAATAAACAGCCGACATGAAAGACCTATATGAAGGAGTAAAAGAGTAAAAGACCTGTACGAAAGAGTAAAAGTAGGAGAGAAAGAAATCCATATCAATATCTTATAATTCATCGATAATACATTATTTGTATGTGAAACTAAGTACTACGTAATAATGACTATAAAAAGCACAATTAGGTGCTTTGAATTGACATTGAGGCCTAGTGTTAATTTTCATAAAAGTAAACTAAATGGAATAGGTGTGGATAAGGATATTTTGGAAAGGTTTTCTAGAATTCTAAATTGTTTTAAATAAAAATTCTTTTTATATACCTTGGAATGCTTGTGAGAGGAAACTCAAGAAAACAACAATTATGACAACCTATGGTAAGTAAAGTAAGGAGTAAATTGGCTAAGTGGAATGGAAGATTCCTGTTCTTTGCTTGTCGGATATGCTTCATAAAGTCTATCTCTCATTATGTTATTTCTCTATGTTCAAAGCACCAATCTATGTATGTCAAGAGCTAAGGAAAATATAAAGAAAATTCTTTTGGAGATGGAGTTCGAAGGGTAGAAAGATTGTATGGGTGAAGTGATATTTGTGCAAAAGAAAAGATGAAGTGGGGCGGGAGGGGGGTTATAGGAATTAAACACATATAAAAATTTAATACGACTGTCTTAGCAAAATCAAAATGGAGATTAGGTGTTCACAGTTACAGACTATGAAAGGAGGTTTTGGAGTCAAAAATTGATGCTTGTAGAAACTCAAAGTATAAATCTTGGTGATAGAAATATGTGCGAAGTGTGTATGGGGAAAGACAAAAAGGCGATTGGTTCAATAAACATGTGAAATATGGAAGATAGGCTCTAATACAAGGATAAACTTCTAGGAGGACAAATGGTTAGGAGGAGCCTCATTAATGTGTAGGTACTCTAAATTATACAACATCCAATATAAATTGAAAACTATAGGAGAAGTAGGAAGGTGTGGAATGACAATAGGAGTAGTGAGACACGTTTGAATGAGAAAGACCACCAAAGATAGCCTTTAGGGAGTAAATAACCCAAATTAAGTTTATGAGGGATAAGGTGGATTCTTTGAAATAGAAGGATGAAGAGGAGGGATCTTATATTGAAATGTTTAGGATTTTTTTTTTTTGAAGATAAGGACCCTCTCAACTATGCAACATTTTGCGTAAAAGGTTATTCAGGACAAGGTGCGAACAAAGACATATATAGTTAGTAAGGGGGTAGGACTGAACAGTGCCGTATGCCCACTATGTTGTGAGAAAGAGAAACCATTAGTCACCTCTTCTTTTGCTGTGAAATTGCTTAAAGTATTTGGGATAGGTATAATAGATGGGTTAGTGTGAGATCAGTACACCACAATAGACCTAAATACCACTTCCAATAGTTTGGTTTATTGGAATTGCAGGTGAAAGGGAATCTGGTGTGAAAGGGGTTGTGGATATCAATTAGTTGGAGCATATGAGGGTTGAGAAACAAAGTGGTGTTTAGGCAAGCAAAGGTAGATGTAGAGAAAACTTTCTATATAGCACAATTAAGAGCGTGGGTATGGATGAGACACAAAATACCAAAAGCATTGTTCTTCTACTCAGACTGGTTTTAATGCCCAACTGAGTGTATAAAGATGTTGAATTGATTGGGATGTCCTAAGAATATTCTATAAATGCAATTGTAGGAGCTATGTCTAGGTAGTAACGTCAACTAAAAGGCTCTGGGGATTATAAGGGAAAAGGGTTGAGGTCCATAGAGGTGCTAGGTGTTGCTTTTTTGTTACAAGGTCTTGCAGCTGTACTATAGATGAAGGGGAAGGTAAATCATTATAGGGAGCAAGGGCCATAGATGAGGTGCTGAGAACTACTGCAAAAGTTATTACAAAGTACAAGAGGATCTAGTGAAATAGTATACTGTAGCAGTTCTATGATTTTGATGCTTTAGCCATTTATTAACAATACTTGACTCAAGCACAAGGTGATTCAGGAGAGTTCAGTAATGCAATTCATGGGTGACAGGGTCATAACAACCTTTGTAGATAAAATATAAATCTATTTGGAACAAGTCACTATGTGGAGCACTGAAGATTCACACCGAACAGGAAAAGCTGTGAGAAATTTCGTGTATATAATGTCATAGTACTTGCTTTCCTCTATATTAACATAGGTATATCATTATGTTTCTATAAGTCTTTCTTATATAATTTATATAATTGGAGTGTCTGTATAAAGTTTTTTCTACTAAAAAAATACAACTATACTTATGGGAAATGGAAGGTGTTTATAATAATGATGTAAAATTCAATTTCTCCACATGCAATGACTAACACATTGCTGATTTATTTTCAGAAGCTACGTCGCAACAAGCCTACATTTAGAAGATATCGAGGTTGCTATTGAAGCTATTGTTTTGGTGTAACAAATAATTCACATTGAATGAAACTAAATAGTTTATAAATATTAATGGCTAACATTGTAAATAGATTAGACATCAAAATATTAGTACTAAAAAGGATTTAAATTATAGAAGATAGATAAATCCTTAAACTTAACTAGGACACTAGTGTTCTAATACTAACAGAACATTTTTTATGAATTGAACTTAAAAATAATTTATAAATATATACTCATTTTTTGTTATCTCATTACACATCTCTCCTATCTCATTGAAATACATTTTAAAAGCAAAATAATGAAATTCAAACAAAGGTAAAAGTAAATAATATCTTAAATTAGATCCTCCTCTCAATATGCACCAGACAAATCAATCAGCAGATACTCACAGCATAAGGGTATATATACATATTCCTATATGCAATTTTCTTTAATCTCCAAATGAAAATTCAATTTATTCAAGATAGAGTACCAGAGCTCAGTTACAGCTAAATTTCATGTCTTCAATTCTGTCCCCAACTGTGAGACTCTGAGGGGTAATCTTACAAAATAAATTTCTGATTTACTCTCAGCAACTAATATATATAAGCATCCCTCAATCACAGAAAAAATTTCTTAATTAGGGTAACTAAAATAGCGTAGTAACATGACTCATGTAATTGAAATCAAGTTCATAGTCACATAACAGGAGGTAATCTGATGAGGCTAATGGGCTGTGATCAGCATTAAGTTCAACCTGAATCACTTCCACTGGCTCCTGTTTCTTGCATGAAGAAAGTGAAGATGACTGTAATTGGTATTGTTCTTTGGTTGGCAAAGTGTTACTGAAGCTAAGGAACATAGAAGAGCCAGAAGGAGGAGCTGATTCCACCATTATATCTGAACTTGAAGAACTTTTGCAATTGTGATGACCATAATATGTTGTCCGGTACAATGGAGGGTCTTCTTGAATTCTCTGAACCTGTTTGATTGCTGGACAACCCTTGTCATGTTTGTGAGTGCATCTATAGTAGCACCTGCACATGCAAATTTATTTATATTAATTGTATGTTAGATACTTATTATGAAAAAAAAGTCTCATAGAAGAAAGGGATTATTGGTTGGTTAATTATAATTTGAATAAAATAGAAGGATATTTACCTGAGGTATTTTGCATTCGTTGTTATCTTTTGTCCATACTTTCTCCATACATATTCATCTTCCATCAGAATTGAGCTGTTCGTCACCCATGTTGGTGCACTTGATCTTATGAAGAAGAAAGTTTCCAATTATGATTGTATCATTTCATCATTAGCTTAACTAATTTGTAATCCAGTAATCTACTCACTAAATAAGTAATGAAATCAATAGCAGTATATCACAAATAATCCACTGATTGTATAATCATAGTTATTCAATTTTTCATCAAGAAGAAATGAATACAATTAAGTGGAGCATTATAGAATGCTCCAAATCTTGTACAAAAATTGATACTATTCTCATGGAATATAACAGTATAATAACACTACGTACAATGATGTCTTCACAATTCTATTTTCCTGTTTTTCATCACCCACCCCAGTTATCATGGTACATAAATAGCATCATGGTTATTCAATATGCTGTTAGAACAACGGTTGACTAATTAAAAGTGTGTGGTTCGATGAAAATTGTAAATGATCCCTCTCTGATTGGGAAAATGACTCTTAAGGTCAACAAAAGCATTCAAATGATAATAAACAGTATTCACATAATTTGCTATACGGGAAAACCTAAAATTCTTACTTTCTCTTGTAGCACCCTCTTCGTTTTTCAGTTTGGAAGAAACTCTTGCAAACCTCATCAGTATGCTGGGGTTTTGGACATTTCGCAAACGAAGGGATATGTTGGACAGTGATAGGCACAGAAACCTCATTAGTGACATCAGTATCAGTGTTCAAAAGCAAAAGGGTGTTTGTGAATGAACACAGCACCTTGCGCACAAGATCTTCCATAAAGGGAAGCATTGACCCTTGTACATCTTCATGATGATGAGTGTTGGATCTATGAACACACACTTCAAGTAACTGGTTTGCTATGTCACGCCCTTTGACTAGTTCTTCTTCCATTGCCCTTCTTTCTTTTGAAGGCTGATTCTCCATTGCTAGCTGTTCTGGAAGTAAGAACAGATTATTGAAGACTTGATGAGAAATGAAAAGACAGTGCCCTTTTCAAAAGGATCTGTTGAATTAGCAATTTAAAAATTGTTGCTCTACATAGTAAGACAAATCTGAAAAGGTTGGATGACACGCAGCCAAATAGTTTATTAGTTGAATAGCACTACCAATAATGAATGTTTTTTTTGGTCCTTTTGACGGGTCCAAGAGAGCTGCTAGGGTTTATTTCGAGCTGTAAACTTACTTATTGCATATTATTAGGACAACCTAGTTTAGTCAAACATTTTCCATTGCTAGAACATTTTTTATAAAATGACAGTTATTTAATTTAATTTACCTTTAAATTAGTATATATAAATTTAATTTTCATTTATTGACATTGTGAACATGTTTGCATTATTAATTAATTAGAAAAACCTGAGTATAACTTTTCTAATAATTATTGTAAAATTTAATACTTTTAATGTACATAACAATCTTTGATTGATGATTGTTTAATCTTGTTTATATTATCTGTACATTTTAATCAAAATTTTATTTTCAAAAGTTAACAATTTATGTCACGTAGTTATCGATAATTAAGTTATAATATTAAAAAAAAAAATCTTTACATGTACATTTATATAAATTCTTCATTTTTAGATTCATGCATCTTCTATATTTTATTAAAATATCGCAAGAGTTTTTTTTTTTAAATAAATTAATACTTTTAAGTATAATTAGAATTTTATACATTATTAATAACACAAGTATTTATTACTTAGTTAACTAATTTTACAATTAAAATCTTAAACGCGTGTATCTTCGATTTAAGTTATACTTTTTTATATTAGGAAATCAATAAGCTTTTAATAAAACTACTGTTCACACTTCACGCTCATTTAACACTAACATAATTATTATTTTATTAATATGTAATATTTTATTAATAAAAATCAGTATCAAATGAAAGTTTTTTTTTACATAATAGTATCAAATTATCATTTTTCTTAAATTTTAGGGTCAAATCTTGATTGGTGGTACTTTTGTAACTTTTTTTAACTTTACAACTTGTAATACAACTTGCCCCAGCTCCATCCCCTCTACTTCAAATAATTTGACCCTAAATCCAATTTTTTTTTAAGGTAAAAGTCTTTTGGACAGGGACCTAGATCTAAAAAGAGTATATAACAGAAAATATTCAAGTTTTAGCATGGCTCCAAACTGTATAGGAATATACATTCATGAGCAATCAACAAGTCTATTTGTAGCACTCTGTCGAAGGGTAATGCGCTCGAATCAGTTGGAAACAACGACTATATATCTACTGGCCAAACATAGAGAATGTAATGGCGAAAGCAGTGGAGAATAACAATTACACAGAAGAGAAGTTTACGTACCTGAAACCATTAAAATGATTGTGATCAAGTGGCGTCAAGTATGCAGAATAAATGAAAAGCTAAGGTTTGAACGGAGTACAACTATGCTGCAGCAATGTGGTGATGATTTAGAAATTAACAAAGGTGGAAAAGAGGAATGATAATAGGCGAAGCCCTTGAAATGTTCTTATGCAGTTTTGTAACTTGTAATTCATATAAACAGGATGTGTAGTTCCTTGGAGGTTTGCTCTGTGGATGTAACTGCTTCATACGTTTTTAAGAGTTCAAACACCTTTTATATGCTCTACATTTATTTTAGTTTTTTATTGCTAAAGAAAATAATCCCCTTGCATACATATATAGATCTACAACAGAATAGCTATTCCATGTTTCCATGGTAACATGAGAACAATTACCAGTATTTACAACACAACCATATCGATAGCACAAATTTGACTCTACAAAACAAACCCCAATAGTTTCCTTAGATTCCTTCACACCTATTACAGTTTGTTTATACTACACCTGAATATGGCATCCGTGATTAAAATGTAGCCAGAGCAAATTTGTCTAGTTGGTCTAATTTTCTGTGCTTAATGCATTGTTACCCCGATTTAATACAATGCCATGAGACAACAAAGATAATGGATCCACTTCCTGTTGTGCTGTCTTTTATGCAACGATTCATTTGCATGTTACACATGTGTTTGTCCAATATTTGACCTTTTTTTCCCCACCTTTGCTGACATTTTTCCTTTCTCTCTAGTCTTTCAACATCTGCCTCCATTGAAACCAATCTTTTTTGTGTTTCAAACCCTATCCTACAAATTTGTCATTTTCTCCTCCCATATATTTACCCTTTGTTTGATTGATCTAGCATTTACCCCTGCTTATAATTACTATAATCACTCACAGTGTTCGTTATTTAAGTGTTTATACACTTCTTTTACTACTCACTCAACATTGAAACAACTCTTTCAGGAATACACTCTAGGAATACTTGCCACAACAACCTTTTTCTCCTATATGGATTGCATCCTACCCAACATGTACCACACCTGTTTTAATTACAATTGTCATATAAGGTTATAATCATACCAATTATATGTGATGTTTCAATTAGGTGTTTAAATACTAACTCCAATATATGTTATTCTAAGTGAGTATTCACTAAAGTCAAACATTAAGTATTAAAGGATGGACACAAAAGAAACTACTATAAAAATGAAAAGGTGATTTACGTGTTCTCATCATAACTCTATAAATCCTTTGGGTGTATAAGAGACTTGAGTAGCTCTAAGTCATAAGAGAGTTTTCAATTTATCCTTGTAAAAGTTTTATGAGGATTTGTAATAGTATCTATGTAAAAGTTGCTTGAGAAGACTCACAATTTTATCTTTGTAAAAATTAACTGAGAAAGTTTGCAATTTTTTTCTTGTAAAAATTACATGTTGAGTAATAAAATACTTTTGTTAAACTTTCATAGATGTAAAACTTGAGTTATCAAACAACATTAAACATTAAACTTTATTGTGTTCTTATTTGTGCTCTTTTATTGGTACTCTTATTTGTGGGTGTGCTTCCACTGGAAAAAATTATTTCTTACTGCGTGATTCTCAACAGTGACATCAAAGTTGAATTTCTAATAAAGGGAGGGAGATGAGCAATTTGACATGAGCAGAGTCAATATTTTGTGTTATACCTTTGGAGGAGGTTAGTGTTGATGTTTTTTTTATATTTGTGCGATGTCTTCGTTGATGTAGTATGGTGGGATCAAGCTTGGCTGGCATGTTGAGTATCAACGAGTTGCAGTGGCAATAATGTGAAAGTTGTTGATAACGAGTTTGAGATGCGAGGCTTGAGGATTGAAGATGAGAAATGACTATCACTGTTAATGAGTTCACACAGGCCACTAGTGACGAGAGCAGTGCAATTAGATCTATTGGTGATGTGTTAATTGTTTACATCGGAGCACAAAGTAAAAGATAAGATATTGAAGCTTTGTTGTGAAGTTACTTATTTTAACATGTGATACTTTTGGTGAAGGGATGATATGTAATTTTCAAGTGGGTATTTACCAAATTCTTGCATTGAGTAATATGAAGAACGAAAGAGTTGGAAATTACTATAAAAATGAAGAGTTGATTTGAGTATTCTCACCACAATTCAACAAGTCTCTAAGGTGTATAGGGGATTTGATTAGTTGTGTATTGTGAGAGAGTTTGCTATCTTATCCTTGTAAAAATTACATGAAAGGATTTGCGGTTTTATCCATATAAAAGTTGCATGAGAAGGTTTGAATTTTATCCATGTAAAAGTTGTGTGAAAGGGCTTGTAATTTTATCCCTGCAAAAATTGTATGAGAAAGTTTGTAATTTTCTCCTGGAAAAAAATGTCATGTTGAGTAATAGAATATGTTTGTTGAGTATTTAAGGAGATAGAACTTGAGTTGTTGAACCACCTTAAATTTTATTGTGTGATTTTATTTGTGTCTCTTATTTGTAGATGTGCTTATGCTAGAAGATATTATTTCTTATTGCGTGTATTATTACCTATTTCACTCTCCCGCTACAACCTTCCTGTTTTCCTTGTCATACTCATCAATTATGTACCTAAAAGTTTTTCACCTTCGTATCTAATACCACGTGTGGTCTTATAATATTTTGATCTATCTTACTCTTCTACAATGTTCAGATCATTATATATTGCTTATACTACCTATTATTACCTTTGATCCACCTTATTATCTTACGTATAAACACTCGTCCTTGCTTTACACCATGATTGCATATTAGTATAGATTTCAAACTATAGTATTGTATTCATGTTAAGAGGCTACTTATCCCCTATTTCCATTAATCCTACCAGGATTACTATTCAACCACTGTTTGTCCAGGATCATTGATAATAGGTACCCTTGATCCACAATAAAACTCGATTTGAAGGATTCTTAGTCTAGGATTTGATATTTACCTAAATTACCCTGTCAAAGACTGTATACTTTCCAACCACTTACCTAACTCCTTGGCCCTCCTTCTTCGGTGATTGCACCAAAAATCTTATATATACTATTAAACAAAAACATAATGTTTGAAAAGTAAAATGATAAATTTCAAATCACTTATTTCATCATTGAAAAATTATATATACTTAATTGTTTTTTCTAGTGGAATTTAGATTTGAAATTCAATAGTACATATATTACAATAAAATAGACCTTTTAGGTTTTTGGCCAACACTAATAAATAAAAGATAATATTAATTAGTTAATAACATCATATTTGTGTAGTTTGTGCAAGAGACTCTAAAACCATTGATGCTAATTCATTATTGTTGACTTTTGAAGGTTAACTCTAAGTAGCGTCGTGTTATCTGATACTAATTTAACATTAACACGATTTTACTAAATATATTTAGTTTAATGTTAGCAAGTAAACACTAAATGAAATTTATTTTTAATATTATTAATTTTAATTTTCATTTGTGTGCTCAATGCTAATTACTATAATTTGAAAACAAAAAATTTCTTATACAACTCCTTCGTCTTTAACGAAACAAAATATAAATAAAAAGATAGCAAAAATGGTACCAGATGAAGGAGATGGGGATTTGAATGTAGATGAAGAAGATAATTGTAGATGAAAGAAATGCGTATGATGAAGGAGATGAGTGTAGGTGAAGAAGAAGAGTGTGAATGAAAGTATGAGTCAAAGAGATTTATACAGAAAAGTGAGAGAAGAAAATTATGAGTAAGGAGATTTATCATCTTTAAATTTAAATTATTGGATTAAAAATACTCTATAGTTCATATTCATTATCATGAGAACGTACAAACTCATAACATATAAGTTAGTGTTGGTTAAATCAATGCTAACTTGTATAAATGGTAAGATAAATTAAATTGGTGTTAGTCTAGCCTAACCTTATAAATATTTAATAATAAGGTTAATGTGAACTAGGCTAACATTGACCTGATTTATTTTTTATATTTGTTTTACTTAGTGTGGACTAACTTGATAATAATTAATGTCGCATTAAAGTTGACTAAGCCTACTTTATTATGTCCAATATTAAACAAACTCTAATAGTTGATTAAACCACCTATACTAATGTTTAACATTAAATTGATATTATTGATTGATAATTAAATCATTTAAAAATAATTTTATACACTTTTTAATATTTTTCAAGTGAATCTTTTAATTAAACAAATTTTAATAACATTACAAATTAAGTAACACTAATATTTAAAAATTACTTTAATGTTTCCTTAATGGGATAAAAACTTGAACATAAGACAAATACTATAAAAATACTACTAGCATCTATGATGATGTAAGATAAACCTTATTGGCTATCATATATGATTTAAAAATAAAGAATAACAAGCATTTTTTTATGATATAAGGTTGGGTTTGAATATATAGGATATTGAGCGTGACATCTAGATTTTGACAGCTAATTTGATCTTATTTGGTCGTCTAACCAAATTGTTATTTACAATATAAGATAAGATAAAACTAGCATGCCATCTTATCTTTAATTTGATTTTTTGAAATCATATACACCGCAGACAATTTTTGCATAAATAAGACAGAATCATTATCTACAACAAAACTTTTATGTTAAATATTTAAAATTATTGCATAATTTAAACTTCAATTATTGATTTAACCTTTTTTTTATATTTATTGATTCATGTTACTCTATATTGTAAATAATAGGTTAATATAAGTTCGCACCTTTATTAGACTATTTGATTTAATTCGTCTCACCTCTTCAGCTGATTAATAAGTCCAACCTTCTATGTATATAAAACCACCAACAGACTGTCACTTAATTAGCATTTATTTGCAATAATATCATACCAAAGAAAAAAAATATCATAAGAAAAGAGATGGAATCCGGATTTTCTGTTAATTTTTTTTGTGTGTGTGCTGTCATCTATTATATTTTCAAAATATATTAATTTTGATATTTTAACATATATTAAAATATTTTTAATATATCAAAATCAATATATTTTAAAGATATAATAAAAGGATTCACCAAAAATCTAATTAATAAAGGATCTGGATTCCAAAAGACTACATATGTAGTCCTTTCTGAAAATTTTATGTTGGTTATCTTGGTAAGGAGTTACAGAAGCGATGAAAAATCATCGTTGGATATCTCTTAGGTATTTTAGAGAGAAATAGGAATAAAAAAATTATAATAAAAATTACCAAATTTTATGATTCTTGATAAATTCCAAAGTCAAAATAAAGAAATTGGTTCAGAGAATGGACACTATTTGTATCAACTTGACAAGAATATTTACAAAGAATAATTGGTATTTTTTTATCATGTAAGCATTAAAAACAATATATATATATATATAGTTTGTAAAAGTACTGTGCAAAGAAAAAGGAATCCATTATTGCGGTTATTATGAAATGAAAGCAATTAACAAAAGTAATATAATGAATTACCTCCACATCTTGAATCTTGAAGCACTTGCAGCATTCAAATTTTCATATTTTGTCGGAACCTTTGTCCATATAGCAGATACCAGGGGCGTAGGAAAGAGAAAACTGCTAGAAAGCAACATGGTGGTTTTTGCCAAAGATATTAGGGTTAGGGTAAACCAAGATCTATAGCAAATTGAGATGTTAGTGGCAGCACTCTTCCTCATCTGCACTTGTTTTACCAATAAGTTGGTTTGGAAAAAAATCGCGTTCTCTGAGAAATGCTTCTGCGGCCATTCTGCGATCGAAAGGTTTTTTGATCTCCACGGCAAAGCCGACCAGTTCCGAGGGAGGTATTTTTTGTCATAGGTTTTTTTTAACCTAGGTTTTAATAAAGAATTGGGATAATTAATAAAGAATTAGGAGTATGGAGACAAGTGCAAGTGCTAGAGCCAACTTTTGCACTCTCCAACGCCACGTGCGAGACAACCAATGGAGGTTGATAACGAGTGTGCATGGTGACGTCACCAGCAATACGTAAGGGGTCGCAGCTGTGACGTCAGCAGCCTCCACCACCAATTAATTACTCAATTAAGTATTAAGTAGAGAGTAGTGCTAATAATTACACATATATCCAACTTTCCCATTTAATGCTTAAGAGTAACAATCTCTGACATAATAATTCCTGTCTCATTTAAGAAGGAAAGAGAAATTTTTTAATTCTACTACTAAGTATAGTACGATTCTAGTTTGATAAGATAATAATATATATTCTAATAATTTATGTGTACAAAAAGAAATCTAGCATGGCACTTATTATGAGATGAAATGAATCCTGAATACATCCTTTGATTTTTGAAAAGGGACATAAAAATTAGAAAGGAAAGAAAAAGAGAACAATTTTTACAGTTTGGTTAAAAAAGGAGGAGTAACGAGGATACAATTTATTTTTACGGAACTAAGAGTATTTTTCTTCTGAATACACTTAGGGTTTATTTGTTAAATTCTTCTAGATAAGAAAATTAAAAACTTTAAAATAAGTTATGCTAAGAAAAGTATAAATAAAAGTGAATCTTTTATTATTTTAATATTTTAAAAAACCTTTTTGTTGATAAAAAGAATAATTTTCCTTTATTTTTACTATCTATGTGAGATCCAAATACAAAATACTTTAATTATTAAAAATATTATGATTCTTTGAAACCGTGTGAGGATTTAAGATAAACTTTTCACAAGTTTAATATTGGATAAGTTAGGAAAGACTATTAGTTAAAGATTCTGATGAATTTATACCATTCACATATCTAGGTATGCTTGTGGAATAATATAAGAAAATATAATTTTACATTATGTCGGTTAAATTCAAGAAGAGATTATTAATGCTTTTTAAGATTTATATTTTGATATTAAAATATCTTTTCATAGATCTGGTTTATTCATATTTAGTCTCTATTTTCATTTTCTAGTAAACCTATATTAAAAGCCTTCAAATATTGTTTTATATCAGCAACAAAAAAGTATAAATTAAACAAGATAAAATAGGTTATCTCAACTTATATAAAAAAAAAAAAGGGTTTAGGGGCTGCAAAATATAGAAAGTAGTTAGTGTTCCTAAACAAAGACACTGTTCTATAGAATGTATCCAATGGCTCAAACAAATATACGAGAAATAAGGAACCCTGCCAAAGAAACAAGGAACTCCCATACATGCAGAACATAACTCCGTTAAACAGGGTCCAACAGATCATATTCTCCCCTTCACCGATTTACTGTACGGATAAGGCAAACAAAAAGCATCTTCAGATGTGCATATGCATTTCTTATGCTGCTCCAAGCATTTAATATTCCTCGGCACCACTCCCAGCACGCCCCTATCATCACGTCTCAGTGGACCCCTGCAACAATCAGCACACACATGGTGTTTGACAGGTAAGAACAAAGCTTTTTCTCTTACTTCTTAACAACCCTCCTAAGCCCCAATATTAGATGAATGAGGCAACCCACCAAAGTCCTACCCAAAACAGTGAAGACATCATAGATATATATGTAAGCACCAATCAGAGAAAGAGAAACAAACTCAATAATGCTTAGCTCTATTCACAGGTCAATATTTAACTTGAATTAATGTGAAAATTTCAAGGATGTTACAATTTCTATTGTTAAAAATATTATAATTCCTATACTTCCACACATACCAAATTGTAATAAGCCACACAATAGCCTTCAGTGCACACCCTTTCCTATTTACCCCATTCAAATAGAATCTTAAGAATTGATTTTTTGCATTAACATGATGCACCGATCTCACTCCAAATTGTCACTCCATTTCCAAATTTGACAGGTCACCTTACACGAGAAAAACAGATGGTTCACACTTTCAGAGTAAGAATTACAAAAATATACACTTCGGACTCACAAATTGGAATTCATTACATGAAAATAACTATTTAGAGATCAGTTTTTAGCTATTAAATGAAATAGTTATTAATTGTGACTATAATAGTCATCAAATTAAATTTTAATTGCTAAATAACTACAAAATAGAAGTAATGATTAAATTTAGTGACCAATTAGATTAAGATAATTGGTATCTAACATTAGCTACCAAGGTTTTAGTGACCTATGCTATTAGATTTTAAATTGGTATCAAATTAAGTTAGAGACTAATTTAGAATATAATGGTATTGGTCACTAAAACCTTGATAGCTAATGTCAGATACCAATTATCTTGACTTAATTGGTCACTAAATTCAATAATTAATTATATTTTATAGTTATTTAGCAACCAAAATATAATTTGATAACTATTTTGATCACAATTAACAACCATTTTATTTGGTATCTAAAAATTGGTCTCTAGTAACCTTTTTCTTATAGTGATTTTAAGTAATCTATCACTAATTGGGAGTATATTGTGAAAAACTCTCCAACTGCCTATTTGAGAGGAAGGTGAGCTCTTAACTTTCCACAACTTACGAAATACCTCCTTTTAACACCTTCAAAGTTGGCATTGGTTATCTTGTATAACACCTCCTCAACACCTTCAAAGTTGGCATTGGTTGTCTTAATGTATGCGTTTTTTCACTGAATACTCCTTCTCAAACCTCTCTTCCCACTCCCACTCATGTTCTTGTGCTAACTTTAGTTTACAGCACTGCACAACTTTACTCGTAACCCCTTCTCTTCCTTGGCTTACATATGCTTTCTCCTCATGTTCCCATTCCCATAAAAATTTATTTCTATATTTTTCTAGTTATTTTTCCTACACAAACCTGCATTTTAAAAATAGATAGATAATACAGTGAGATAGTTCAAAGTACTGATTTTACTAATGTAACCTTCCTTTCGAAAGATAGATGATTTCTTATCCATTTTGCTAATTTCTTCTTTATATTAAATATCATGTTTTGTCAAAATTCTTTCCTTCTATCATTAGCCCCAACTTTTATGGTATGTTCATGATGTTACAATTTAGTATTGCAACATATCTGTCAACCAACCTCTTCTCAACTCCAATGCTCCCTAGCTTGTTTTTAATGAAAACTGACTTTAAGTTCAAAGACTAATTCAAAACACCTAAGAATGCTTTTTAATGTCATTATGTTTTTTACTTCTGCTTGCTTGTGAAAATAGTGTCATCAAAAAACTGCATCATACTAAATGGTAATTGTCTATTACCCATTTTAACGCCCTATAACAGTCCCTTGCTTTTAACCTGCCTAACAACCTCAACTAATTCTTCGACCACTATGAGAAATAAGAAAGGGACTAGAGGGTCCCTTTATCTTAACCCTTTAGTAGGAGTGAATTGTTGAGTAAGGCTACCATTGATTATGATTGAAATTGATGATAATACTAAGCAACCTCTAATCTATTGTATCCATTTAGTGCAAAATCCCAAGCCCTCCATCATTTATAGGAGGAAGTCCCAATTCACAAGGTCATATACTTTTTCAAAGTCTGATGCATTGACACTTCTTTCTCCTTAGCTCTTCTATAACTTCATTAAAAACTACCACACTAACCTCGTCCCTCTACAGATTATTTTTGTCAATAATCCTATGCAATACCTTCTAGAATCTATTGGACAGGATTTTTGATAAAATCTTATACACACATCCTATTAGGGATATAGGCTTACAATCTTGTAAATTTTGTGGTTTTCAACCTATATATCAGACTAATGAATGAGACATTACTCCCTTTTACCATCTTCCCATTACTGTGGAACCTGTTTACCACCCCTATAACATCCTCCTTGATAATGTATCAATATTATTGTGTAAAATTACAATTAATTAAGTCGTCTAGTCCTAGACTTTTGCTCTTATCACAATCCCATACTGCATCTTTAACTTTCTCTTCTGAAAAATTGTTAATTAGGAATTCGTTATCCTATTGGTTTATGCATGGAAAACTTACTTTGTGTAGCCTGATCTGCACATTACATTCTTCTTTATACTTATTCTAAAAATAATCCTTAATTTCTTCTTTGACATTCCTAGGCTCCTCACACCACTTATCCTCAATTTTAACTCCTTTAATCATATGTTTTTATCTCTTTTATCTAATCCGCCTATGAGAAAATCTAAAATAATTCTTAATTTCTTCTTTGACCTTCCTAGGCTCCTCACATCACTCATCCTCAATTTTAACCCCTTTAATCATATGTTTTTTCTCTTTCATCTAATCTGCCTATGACAAAAACTTAATATTTAAATCCCCTCCCTACAATCAATTTGCTCTTTACTTTTACTTTAATAACACTTCCTGTCTACATGTCATCTTCCTTAGTTTTGCAAAAAGATGAATCCTCTCTGATTAGTCCTCTTCATCTAAATCATTTTCTTCATCCTTCTTGTTTATTACACCAATTTTTGACATTATTAAACACCTCTTTATTCCATCATTTAAAGTCCTGTTTGAGCCTTTTGAGCTTTTCCTTTCGAACCTATATTTCATTTCCATTTACTTCAATATCGTTCCAGAAACCCTTGACTGTTTCTAAGAAATTTGGTTTGATGTGTTAAACATTTATGTATTTAGACAGTTTGGACCCCCAATCTATCATATAGTGTTTCATCACTAAAACATACCAATTTTGTACATTTGAACCATACATCCAACCATTCTTTTGACACAAAAACTCTACCCAACCTACTTTTTCTACCTCATTTTTTTTTTGCTCTGCAATAAAAAATGTATTAATGGAAATACTTTAACAATACTTCAACCCTATAAAACACAAAGCATACCAAAGCTATTACTAAAACCGAATAAGGAAGGACTGCTTTGAAAAGCTGCCTGCAAAATTTATGTTGAGAGATATAAACTACTAGCTATCCCACATGTAAATTATCCACATAGTTTTTGCTACCTCATTGGTTATGTATCATGTAACTATTACTGAAAGATTGAATAAGAAAGGACTGCTTCGAAAAGTTGTCCACAAAATTTATGTTCAGAGATATAAACTACTACCTATCCCACATACAAATTATCCTACATAGTTTTTGCTACCTCATTGGTTATGTATCATGTAAGCTTCCTGTCATAAGTATGTCTAATATTTTTGTATTTTCTATAAATCCATTGAATTCTTCTATTTCTTTTCTTCTCAATCCTATTAGGATAGCCTCTATCCACATCCACTAGTATATGTAAGAGTTGATATAATTGAGTTGATTTATTTGAAAACACTTAATGACATGAAGGGCAATCATGCATTTTAGTAAAAAAAATAAAAGTTTAGTGATTTTAAGTGAGGTTTATGATTCACAATGTTTTGACAAGATTTAAGATACAAAGGTTTTATTCAAAAAACTAGCTAATACAACGTCCAGATCTAAGCTCTGCAACTCTAACTATATGAAGTTACCCTCCAAAACGAATACCTAGCCCTCAAAATCCAAACTGTCCACAAACATTATCAAATTGCACGGGTTCAGTCGACGACAGCAAAGTGGCACTCCTCGAATCATCAAAAGAAATGTCATAATCGTATAATAGGAGGTTTTCTAAAGCAGACAATTGGTTTTGAGCACCATGGTCATCGAGAATCACTTTCTGGGGCTCATGTTTGATTGATGCTAGTAGTGGCGAGGGAAATGGGTTTTCTTGTTTGCTTTCAAAGCTGTTATTAAAGCTAAGTAACATGGATGAGGCAGAGGGATAAAGAGGCTCCAGAATAATCTCCGTATTCATAGGACTTCTACAAGTGTGATGGCCATAATAGGTTGTTCGGTACAAAGGAGGATCATCTTGAATCCTCTGCACCTGTTTCATTGCTGAGCATCTTTGATCATTCTTGTAAGTGCACCTGTAGTAGCTCCTGCAAAACCATATTTCATTCATCACCTTGAAATATATATATATATATAGATAGATATAGATATAGATATAGACGCACACATATATATATAGAGAGAGAGAAACCGAAGAATATACCTGAGGTATTTTGCGTGCAATGTCATTTTTTGTCCATACTTTCTCCATGCATAGCCATCTTCAATCAGTATTGAGCTGTCCTTCTCCCAAGTTGGCGCAATTGATCTATATATATATATATGAGACAAAATTATCAATTTAAGAATTCGTATATTTAAGTATTCTCACAACTAATCCAATTATCAATTCACTGGAATAGTTAAGAAATATTGCAAGAACTAAGAATTAGTCGCAATAAGTGTGTAATCATAGTTAAATATGTCTGAAACATTTAGCCAAGATGCAATCAACCCAACCTCTTTTAATTAAATAGTTCTAAATCTCTTTATGATATTTTTTATCATACAAAAAAATACCATTTTACTAATGTTCTTACTAATCATATAATTTATTAGGGTTGATCTAATGATGATAAATTATGTATTTTATATAAAATCCTAAACTTGAACTTCAGTATGATGTTGTATATATATAAAAAAAGATCTTAGTAATTATTTTATTATTTACTATACGCTCCTTTAAATATACCATTTTAAGCTAAAATTTATTGAAAGTTACAAAAGTTGGTTAGTATTTTAGAGAATTGAAAGTTTCACTTAATATTGTTTGATTTTTTAATAAATTAAAATAGAAGAAATTGCACTAGAAAGAGTTTATTGGCTCAGTAACTAATAGTTTCTTGATATGAATGACATGAATTAAGATTCTTACTTTCTCTTGTAGCACCTTCTTCGATTATTAGGTTTGAGAATATTGCGACTCTTGCAGTTTTCATGCACAGACTCCATCTCAGGGCAATCCGTTGATGACGAGACATCTCTGAGGGAGAGAGACGGTGTCACTTCATTGGAGACATGACTATTGGAGTTCAAAAGCAAAAGGGTATTTGTGAATGAGCACAAGACCTTGCGCACAAGATCTTCAACAAATGGTAACACTGACTTTGACCTACCCTCCTCTTGAAGATGAATGTTCAATTTATCATGACCAAGTGCTTCAAGTAGCTGGTTTGCCATGTCACGCCCTCTGATCAATTCTTCTTCCATTGCCTTTTTTCCATTTGAAAACTGAGTCTTCATTATCCTTTCTGGTTTTGGGAAAGTTTGATACGATATTATGGGATCAAAACAGCGAGACACTGCCTTTTATTCAACGTAGCACTTCCTCCACTTGCGGATTTAGAAAATGTTACATTAGAGAGTGTAGACAAAATTTCCGCAGCGCAAATTTGACAGGTTTAGTTCACAGGCTAATGCTTTGCGTGAAGAACACGCAGCAATGAAAATTTGCCACGTAAGAAATGATTTTGTCGTATTCGAAGGTGAAGAACGAGGAAAGAGAAGCAGTGTGTTTGTTTGCAAGGGAATATGCATGGTGAGCTCAGAATTGTTACTTCATGCTGAGAGCACAGGCAGGGATTAGACAATAATACCCTTTGGTTTTGCATGTTGGTTTATTTATATAGTTCAGGGTACTTAGGGATATGTGCATGTATGGACAAGAACTAGGTAGGGGGGGCTTGATTCTTGTTCTTGTTAACATTTAGAATTGAAGATTATATTATGAATTCTATTATTATCACTGTTGTTGGCGATGGGTGATGTGTTTCTTTTTTTTTCTTTTTTTTGGAAAGTTTTGCTGATACGTTAATTTGGTAACGCTGTTATCTTTTGAAATTTGAATGGTCAGTTTGATTATTCTATGTAAACGTGTTTAATTTGGAAAGAACGGGTTAGTTTCTATGTTGATGTAACATACCATAAAGAGATTCATCCTAGAGAATTTAAAAAAAAATGTTGGAAAATAATTGGTTGGTTGGTGATGGCTCAAGGGTTCAAAGGAAACCCTTAGTTGAAATCTACACCGGATAGTGCGCTATTTTAAATTAGGAAATAACAACTTTTAAACTTCTAAAAAATAAACTCAAGTTTAGAAGAGTACAAAAATATTTAGGTTTTCAAATAATTACATACATTTAATTTTATTTTTCTATTGTAACTTAGGATATTAGAAGTAGTTTTTTATCTCATCATTCTAAAAGTAACTATTTATGCATACAATTAAGAAAATTGATAGATAGACATTTTTGAACAATTTGGATTGTACAATTAAATTAGAGTAACCAACATAGGAAAATATAATGTATAGGGTTATTTAAGTTCATACAGTTCTATCCTATAATTGTACCCTACAAATTGTTAGCCAATTCCTTAGGTTATCTAATTAATTGTTCCTATTATAAATAACAACTATGTAAAATTATTTCTTGAAATGTGGGGAATTTTGATAGGATTGCAATTAGCTTATGTAGGAGGTAGGGTTCACAACTAATGCTATAGCTTATTGTCCAAGGTTATGACTTGGTTAGTAGCATTAATAAACACATAATCAAATGGACAATTTCTTTGGACACACGTTTTTAGGAAAGCAAAAAAAGTTGTTGAATCTTCAGCAAAGTTGGACCTTCTCTCATTTTGATCAAAGTTGAGTTTTAACTGTATCACTGGATTCTATTTTGAATCAGCGTGTCCTAATTTCAATGAAGAGAGAGGGTAAATTGTAATTTGATGGCAAACAATTGCAGCAAATGTATTCATTATATATATATACTTGTAAGTATATGCCCACTTTTTATAGTAACTTTGAACTAATCACATTACATGAATTATCGTGTAAGTCTAGAGTTCAATGCCAACAAATACAGCTTAAAAAATTAATGCTCATCGTAATCATAAAAACTAGTATGACTGATTTATATGGATTAGAATCCCAATTATCTTCAGTAATCAGATTTTAGCAGTCTGTCATGAACAAAATAGAGCTGGGGAAGAAATTTGGAGGGACGTTAGCAGAATAGAAAAGGTTGAAGCACCCCTTTATCCTTCATTTTTGAATTATTTTTGTTGATAAAAAAAAGTAGAAGAGGATGAGGGTATTTTGTTCTGACTCTGTATGTTGTGTTGGTATTTTTCTAAGTAGCAGAGGAGGAATATTTTTTAAGTTAAAAAATAACTTTTTTTGTGGTTCTGCATTTATTCAAGATAAGGGGAAATTATTTTATTTCCTCCCAAATCATGTTTAACGTAACTCTAATTTTAAAATACATATTTATATGTTGTATATTTTATAAAATAGCATTTATCTTCTTTATTTATGTTATAAAAATAGTACTAATAAACATGTTATAAAAATAACATATTTATTAATACTTAAATAAAAATAATAAAAAATTGAAATATGTTTAATAAACAAAAAGTTGAAAAATTTAATTTTAAATCACTCCCTAATTGTAATATAGTATTCATTTTCCTTATATTATTAGTAAATTAACAAATATACTTATTTTTAATATATTTTGTAGTTTTATCTTGTAGTGTTTACCAGATTTAATAGGTTTTTTTTTTTTTTTTACTTTTGCTAATAAAAAAAAATGCATGTATTTAATATCTATCCCTTATAAGTTTATCCCAATTTCCTAGCAATTTATATATAGATTTTTAATTAAAACCTTCATTATTTTCTTACGTTTAATTTTCAAGACTATTTTTTTTTTTTAAATATTGATACACATGTATGGGATCTTTCACCTAAGAATCATAACAAACGGTTTCCAACTAAATTCAAGTCTATCAGTCATTTATTTGATGGTCAATTAAGGGACTGAATTAAAAATTATTTAGGATTCAAATCACTCGGAATTTCTTGAAAATTACGACAAAATTGTACCTAACCTAGAGAATTTAGAAATTATGGGAAAATGGATTAATTAGTTACTAAAAATGGAAAAAAAAATAAAAGTGGATGTACATGGAAGCTTCAACAATAGATCCGTTCCCATTGTGAATCTCCATTGGAAGAAAAGAGAAACAAGTGTATGTAACGAATTCACACACAAAAGTTCCTAGAATTGACTTTGAATCACACTTATATTGCCCATTCTCATGGGGCATTTATATGAACATAGTTGAGAAAACATGATCCATTGGGGTGTTTGGTTCATGCTGAATGAGGGTTAGAAATCACAAGAAAACTATAATTACAAATAATTTAATATATAAATAAGTAAACATTTATTTTATAAATCGATTATATAGAATTGTGTTATGTTGAAATCTATTTTGTAATATAATATTAGAGTCTATTAAAATTAGGTTTGTTAGATTTAGTTATTACTGAATCATATATAAATATTTAATTTTATGCTTGACGACTCTAGTTTTCAAAGTCATAAAGTTTACTGAACATCTTATATTAACTAAAAATATAACCAAATGCTAAAATAGATATAAATTTACTTTTATAAATCAATTTCATAGAATTACGTTAGAGTTAAAACGATTTTTAAAGAAAAGCATAGTTTGCTATCCAGTAATAACCCATTCTACATTAATTAGTCTGGATGTTTGAAGTTTGGTGTTCAATTTTTTTATTAAATAGTTATTTCAATGAAATATAAAAAAAATAAATGTATCTTTTATTTAGTTTTATTTTAATATAAAATCTGAGTCAAACCAAAATAATATTTTCTATTTTTATTACTATAAAATTATTAAATTATACAACACTATTTAATTAAAAGTTGTTAAACATTTTATAATGAGAAATTGTCAAATAAAAATATTGCCACTTTATTGTGATTATTATTATTATATTCATAATTTATTTATTTTTCTTATATTATTAAATAAAATTACATAATTTATAATAAAAATTATAATACAAAATTATTATGTATGTTTTTAGTGATTTAATTAAGTGTAAATATTATATTTAAATGGAATAAGTGGTTTGAATTGATTTAAACTTTTTTCTTAGATTTTCAATTCGAAATTCAAATCCAATTTATGATATTTTTTATTATTTTTAATCTTTTGCATTAATTTTTTTCATCAATTTAGTATATCTCTTTCTTATTTCAATTTATAGCAATATATCTTAAGAGAGACTATTTTTTTTTAACAGCAAAAAATAAAATTAATAGAGCACTTAAGAGGTGTTCAAAACCTATTATACAATTAAGAAGAAAAATAAACAAGGTGACAGTCCCCCACTCCAGTCTCCTAACACTATATTTCAAACAATCATAAATGAAAATACTAGCAATTACAACAATAATTCAAAACTTGCAGTTTAGTAACAATGATAAAGGTCAACAATTTGTATTACACCCTGTCTAAAGTGTAACAATACGTTGTCATTGCTGTTACACTTCAAGTCTTCATACTCTGGTATCAGCAGCTCCTCCAATTAGAACATTTCTGGAATAATAACGTGAAAAAAAAATTCTACCTAGATTTCTCCTCCTTCCTACTCCTACCCGATAATAAATACTATATCAATCTTTATCTATTTGATCTCTTTTAAACAATCTCCTAAACAAAGACTACTTATAAATCACTGTGACAACGAAAATTGACATAAAAATATTTTTCATTTTAATCTTGTTGTATATCAATCATATTTTTCAATGAGATATAACTTGAAATAGGTTTTCTTTCTTTCTAATGAATTTTTATTTTCTCATTCATAAATATACTTAATCAAATCCTAATCAGTACATTAATTGTATCTTTATCATGATTTGTTACCTTTCTTTAAAATAAGTATATATGGCCAATCTCCCTGTAGATGATCCACTTGGGAGGAAACTAATCAGTACTTTCGCAGTCAAAGTATTAATTGAGTAATCAAACTGACCATTCAAAAATAACAGCATTAGTCACATTTAAAAGGTGCCAACTAACTACAACTATAGTGATTATAATTGAATTGTTAAATGGAAATGTAGAAAGATGATGTAACAACAGTGAAAGGATTCCTAATTACCCTTTTTATCTGTAATTTCCATAATTGCTCTAATGTCAGTATAACAAGTGAGGACCAATTGTTGCATGGAATTCTGTTGTTTAATCATTGGTATTGAATTTGAATCCATATTATGTTTATCTCATAGTCTTATATATATATATATATATATATATATGTGTGTGTATTTTAAACTTCACACATGAAGATAAAAAAAAATGTTAGCAATATCTACAATAATTTGGTCTAACTTAACTAAGATTATATTTTATCAAAAATATTTGTAATGTCCGAAAGATATTTATACCTCATTATTTTATTAATGTGTAACAAGTACCTAAGCTATCTACACAAGATTGATGTCCATTCATAAACATTTGTCGTCTAAGAAATCTAATATAAATAAATTTCATTTTATAAAAAATAATATTCTTAAAAGTTAAAATAAAGTTGAACACTTAAAGAATTTATATAAAAACCTAATTCAACTTTTGCGGCTTGTGCTTGGCTGGAGTTTTCATATAATAAATTTCTTTGGATTATTAAAGCATAAAGAACATTTTGTAAAAAAAAGGTAAACATATAAATTGATTTGAAATCATGAAGAAAAAAGGATTATAATTTTCATTTTATAAGTATTGTTTTAGAAAAATTTATCAAAAAGTAAAATGGAAATATTGATGCCTCACTCGCACGGACACAACATGCAAAGGCCAAGGCATTATTGTCTAACTGATTATTATGTGCTCAGCATGAGGATAGCATAATGAGATCATCCTCCATCTCCATGGAAACAAACACTACTTCTCTTCCCACGCTCTGGCACTCTCCAATGAGAGAAAACCCTCTTGCGTACGTGGCATCTTTTTAGTGGTGCGTGTTTTCACATAAAACATTGTCTCGTGAGCCAAACCTGAATTTGTGTCAGGAAATTTTATCAGGGGCTACATTTTTATATATGCAAGTGGAAACTGTGTCATGTTGAATAAAACCTACGGTGTCTGTTTCTCTGCTTCGCAAGCAAAATATGAATAGTGGTATGCCAAATAGGAAAATGGAGAATAAGATTCCAAATGGCAAGAGGGCAATGGAAGAAGAGCTGAACAGAGGGCGTGACATGGCAAATCAGTTGCTTGAAGTTCTTGCTCATGATAAATCCATCACTCATCTCGAAAAGGAAGAAGGGTCAAGATTTGTTGAAGATCTTGTGCGCAAGGTTCTGTGTTCATTCACAAATACCCTCTTGCTTTTGAACTCCAGCAACGATGTTTCCCACAAAGTGGCGGCGTCTATCAGTTCCCCAAAAAAGGTGGAGTCTGTGGGTCAAACTTGCAAGAGTCGCAGTATTCTCAGCACTGAAAAGCGAGGAAGAGGCTACAAGAGAAAGTGAGATTCATAATCCATGCTTTCGTAGTTAATTATATATGTGTGATTATTGTTATTGGATTTGGATCTGATTGTTTTTTCTTTGAGAATAAATGATATGAAGAAGCTACAGGATGTGAAAGATACAGATTAGATTTTGAAAGCTAGATCAATCCCTGTTAATAGTATAATTTATTGTAAAGGGATTAAGTCAACCAATCATCCAGAAAAATAATAGTTTTTTTATTAGAAATTAGAATTCTATAAATAAAAAGTTGCATTTGAAAATCCAGTAAAACTAAAAGATATATCTGTGTATAAATAAAACCTTTGGTGTCTTTGAGAATAAATGATATAAAGAAGTTACAGGATGTGAAAGATACATACAGATTAGATTTTGGAAGCTAGATCAATCACTGTTAATAATATAATTTATTGTAATGGGATTAAGTCAACCAATCATCCACAAAAATAATAGTTTTTTATTAAAAATTAGAATTCTATAAATAAAAAGTTGCATTTGTAAAGTTGCATTCTATAGATATATCTGTGTATAAATAAAAAGTAATTTGACTTCTCTTTGACATCAGTACATTTCTTATGATTTTAAGAAAAGAAAATACAAACATTAGTTTCTCAGCATTCTAATATTTCAATTAATTTGCTGTATTTTATAATTCTCCATAGTCATAATTTTTTATTCTTAAATGATTAAATATTCTAATTAAACTATGTTTTGATAAAAAAAAAAAAAAAAGTGTTGTTACAAGGGTACACTTTTATTTCTTATGAAGTGGTCAAACTCATGAACAAGATAGAATAATCATGTTCATGTACGATATTTTTTAATTAATTTTGTTTAGACAATGTAATAGTTCTCACACAGAGAACGCATACACTATTGTTACAACATATAGCAGATTAATTTCTTATCTCTTAATTAACTTCATCAGGATACAGTACACAACACTCACACTGTCAGAGAATAGCAAGAGAGATTTTCTCATTATATATGAATATACATTAAGCTATTTTCTAGAACTGTAAAGACAATTAATGACAGTTAATATAGTATACAGTTGCAACATATTTTGATTGTTACCACACTCCTCTTAACCAAAATGTCTACAAAATTTAACCCAAAATCTCAAATGTATAAAGGATTTAGTGAAGGCATGATCAACTTGCTTTTCAATATTACAATTCACTACTTCCAACTTTCCTTTACTCACTTAGTATATGAAAAAATAAAATTTCATTTTAATATGTTTATTCCTACAATAAAAAAACCTTGATTAGTAGACACTGTAGCAACAAATTTATTATTAGCAACAAATTTATTATTAACAAATATCTGTATTGAATTTTTATGCTCTAGTTTTAATTCTTTAAAAAAATAATTTTCAGCCACAAGCATTAACATGCAACTAAATCTCTAACCATAACCATTTTTTCTCTACACCAATCTGAATTAGACTTGGCCTCCAAAACAACTTCATTTTCTACTTCACCCTGTTTTATTTTTAGGAAAAAATAGGCCAAGATCAAATATAGCCTTTAGATATCTTTGAGTATGCTTAACTACAATCATATAAGGTTTTCTAGGATTGTTAATAAATCTACTAATTAAACTCACTTCATAGCTGATGTTAGGCCTATTGTTGTAAAGATATCTAAGAGATCCAACAATCTACTTCAACAAGATTGCATCCACTGCCTTTTCATCTAACTCTTTGGTCATTTTCAAATTCACCATGATTGGTATAGGTGTTGCATTACAATTCTTAAGACTTCACATGCATACTTCTTTTGATGTAGCAATATTTGGAGAGAAGTTTGTACAAATTCTAGACCAAAGAAATATTTAAGAATTCTAAGATCAGTCAGCTTAAATGCTATCTTTAATTCAACCTTAAATTGCTCAATTTCACTCTGCATATCTTTTGTTACAATAAAACAATCTATATATAGACATACAATCAACAAATTCTTATGTTGTGTTTACTTCACATATACTTCAAATTCAACAATACATTGCATAAAACCTTGCTTTTGTAGACAAATATTGATTAACTTGTTCCAAGCCCGAGGGGCTTGCTTAATGCTATATAGAGCCTTTTTCAACTTGTACACCTATTGTTTTCGAAACTTGGTGGTTGCAACACATGCACTTCTTCTTCTAGAGGACCATTAACAAATGTTGACTTGACATCTAGTCCAGTTTCTCCAACTAGCAACAACAACAAATAGTCTCACGATTTCCTATCTTGCATAAGAGCAAAGATATCTATATAATCAATTCCATGGTTTTGAAAGAAGTCTTTGACAACCAATCTAACTTTATGCTTAAAAATTGTCCCTTCAGGTTTGTATTTAACTTTAAACATCCATTTCACATCAATAGGATGTTTATTTTGAGGGAGATTCACCAGCTCCCAAGTTTTATTTTTCTCAATAGCTTCCAATTCCTCCAACATAACATCCCTCTATTCTTTAATGTCAATAGCTTGCTTCTAGTTTACTGGTTTAGAATCAACAAGAAAAGCTAAATGCACCAATTTTCCAATGTTAGTCCAATATTATCACTAAACTACTCTTGTTCCACAAGTCTAGTAGAGGGAAATCTATCTCTTTGTCATCTTCTAATCATAAGCAATTTGTGGCATTGTTTTCCTGAATTTTAGCACTTTCTTCCAAAAAAAAGGAATGTGAGTTTTAGATTCACTTAACCAATTCCATGATTCAGCTTCATCTACAATTACATACCTGCTGATAAGGATTTGTTGTTTCACTAGACTATATATTTTAGAGGCATTAGTTGGATGATATCTAACTAGTATAAGAGTTTCACTCTTATAATCTAGTTTCCCCTTTTTCTCATCATATAGCACAAAGATCCGAAAGTCACGCACCATTGGTTTATATCTAGACCAAGCTTCCTCAGGTATGATAGATTTGAGTCTCTTTGTAGGACATATATTTAGCACATATGCAATAGTAGTTATTGTTTTACCCTAGAAACAATGAGGCAACCCTTTCCTTTAAGCATAAACTTGGTCATATCCAACAGAGTTTTATTCCTCCTTTCAACTCAGTAGGGAGTTGTTACCTTGTGTTCAATTTCTCTTGCACCACAAAATTCATTAAATTCTTTTGAATTAAACTCTCCTCCTCCATACATTATGAGTATTCTCAATTTTCACTCAGTTTGTCTTTTTGCTCAAATGCACCATTTCATAAATAAAGAAAAAATTTCCCTTTTCTATTTCAGCAGATACAATTAGGTTTTTCTAGTCAACTCATCAACAAAAATTAAGATATTTATTACCTCTAAGAGTTGGAACATCAAATGACCCACACACATTTGAATGGACAACATCGAGAGGATGCTTAACCCTTTAAGGTGTAGTAGTCTTGAACATCTTTTTGGGTTGCTTTCCTATGATACAACATTTACAAGTCTTTTGTGGACAATGTATTGATGGCAAGACACAAACTGTTTTCTCACTTCTCGGTAGAATAAAGGTCTTGAAATTTAGACGCTTAAGCCTATAATGCCATAACCAACTTTCTTCTTCAACATTAACAACTGATAAACACTAAATTATAGTAGAATCAAGATTTATCTTTGATGTTATGGTTTTTTTGGAAAAGGTGCTTTGAGTAATAGTCGTTGTTTAGAATCATAAACCTCAATGCGATTTTGTTGGTTGGTCACGGTGTAACATTTTTCAAGTAACTACATGAGACTCAACAAATTATTTTTCATAGAAGGAACATACAAAACATCCTGCATATAAGTTGTCTTTTCATCTTTTCATGTAATTAACCTTGTGAATTCATTAAGTTGGAATGGTGCTATTATAAAAAAATTTCATACTACTCATGACACTTAAATCAAGATCTATCAACCAATCTCTATTTCCAGTCATGTGATTGGAACATCCGGTATTAAGATACCAAGAAGAGCATTCTTCATCATAGTTTGTGGTTACCATCAACAATACTTGAGTTGAATTAGAATTTTCATAATCTTGTACTAAGTGTGCTTCATCATTCTTCTTACCTTTCTTATATGTATTGTTGCCATGCTAGCACTCATAAGAGTAATGACCAAACTTCATTGTAACAGTATACCTTTCTTTTTTCAAAATTCCTTCTTCCTTTGCCTCGATACTAATTTTCTCCTCTAAAATTATAGTTGTCTTTTTGTTCCTGTGTCATTGCCATAATTCACATTATCTTGAGAGTTTGAATCTATATTTTTACCATCATCTCTACCTCGTATTGATCTTCCTCTTTATTTTTTACTAAATCTACCATGACCTTTATTCTTATTTTGGCTAGTTGTAACTTGAAAGGCTTTCAACAATCTTTTCAATATTTTTTCTCTCTATCACCCATTGCTCATGTGCCTCCAAAAAATTTTGTAATTCCTCAACAGTCAAAGCTTCAAAATCTTTCGATTCTTCAATTGTAACCATAATATGATCAAATTGAAGAGTTAGAGTTTGAAGTACCTTTTTCACAAACTTGCAATCATCTGTACTCTCATCAGACTCCCCTATTGAATTCAATGGAACTTGAAGGTTGCTGAAATAATCTGAAATGATTTCTTTATCATTATCAAAATAAGTTTATACTTTTTTCTAAGTGATTGCAGTTTTACCTTCTTTATTTTCTAAAATTGCCATATACATGCTTCAAAGCATTCCACACTTGTTTGGATGTGATAAACTTTGAAATTTTCTTGTAAATTATTGAAGAAACACACTCATGCAGCAACACCCTAGGCTTACAATCCAACATTTTGTTATCGTTGAAAACAACCTTTAACTCTTCTCCAACATTCTTGAAAGGTTCTTAAAATCTAATCTTGACAACTTCATAAACTTTTTGAAAGACAAGAACTGCATCCATCTTAACACACTAATCATCATAATTCTTCCCATCAAATACTGACAAATATCCCGGTATACCTGCAGCAGCCATAAAACACTGAAGCAATGTTTCAATACAATAGTTACCCTTTCACACCTTCACAGTCTCATAACCGTAACTCTGGATACCAAGTTGTTAAGACATGACACAATGCTCGCACACACACAACACTCACACAAACTGTAGTTACAACATATACAAGAGAAAACAAAATTTTCTCATTACATTTGAATATACTACATCATACATGTATTTAAGCTATTTTTAATGAATGACAGTTAATACAATTGCAATATGTTTTGATTATTAAAAAATTTTCTTGATATTTATGTATACTATTTAAGAACCTCATTATAGGGATTGTTTTAACTTAATAAAAATTTTAAATTTAATTCTTATATGAAGCTATATTAAGTGCATTCTTGAATGAAAACTATGAGATTTTGTGGCAACAATGGACAATTTGACAAGTAGGAGAACAGGAACTCAAAATAAAACATGTGTTTTCCGTAGTATGCAAGATGAAACAATATATCACTTATTTTTTGATTGTACAATGACAAATAAAGTCTTACATAAGTGTTATAGGTGGTTAGGGATGAGCATCGTAAATCATAACTAAGTCATTAGTTATTCTCAACAGTTTTACTCTCTCCAGGTAAATGGAAAAGTAAATAGAATATTATATGGAGTATTTGGAAAGAAAGAAACAAAATTATTTTAGAAGTGGATCTGCAAATATAAAAGATGTTTTCAACATGGCTCAAATAAAGGCCTTGCTAGATCTAGATAAGGAATATGTGTGCAAGTGCTATTTTTCGTATCAAGAATGATATCAATACCCATTAGTATGCATAAAAACCTTGTTTTGAGAATGTAAGGAAGGGGTTGATAGTATAATAAAGATAGAAAGCAAGGATGAAACATATCTAGGGTTGGGCCTAGATAAGATGTGAGCCTATTTAAGGAACATGTACACAACTGCTGTTTGTTCGTATTAGGAATGGTCAATGTCCATTAATGTGCATAAATTAATGTTTGTCTGTTAATGGAGAATGTAAGGAAGGTGTTAACAGGAGAACAAAATAGAAAGCTTGGATGAAACATATTTAGGTTCTAGAACATGTACTCAATTTAGAAATTACTAGTCTATTGGATTTTTTTTAACAGCAAAGAGTACAATAATAAAAGCATTTTAGGGGTGCTCTAACCCTATTACAAAGCACAGATTCGCCTCACAACAAATTACAACTTAAAACAACTATTACGAACACAATCCCATACAAAAACTAGGGTCAACATAGTGCAATATTATCTAAACAATAGAATACACTACAATCAATTTCACAACAGGAAAATCACCTACATAAGGAGGTGAATTGTATGATAACACAAAGTCCAGACCCATGTACATTCTTCTTGTACTGTAAACATATAACTGCGGAGCTCGTTGATTGAGAGTAAAACAAAGTTCCACTTTCCAGAACTTTAAGACTGCCTGTTGTTTGACTCCAACTTGGACTCCATGCATTCCAACAACCGAGTTCTCTGCTACCTCTACTACCTTGGATTGACCAACCTACAAATAAAGCCGCACAACCTAACACCAATCCTACCATTCCCCCCATCAATTACCTCCATACTCATTCCTCCCTACAGTACACACCTCAAATAACTATACAAAATCAAGTAATACTACCTAGACAAATCTGAAGGAAAATAAGCCAATCTGAGACAGAATAATTCACCCTCAGCCATTTAAACTTTGCCCTGGACCAAGCTTAGAGTTGCGTTAGTGTGAAAATCTCCATGTCATCCACCACCTCATTCTTAAACACAATTCTATTCCTATGGTACCAAATTTCCCACACAGCAATCACCCACACACCCTTCCATACTACATTTGTTTTCCTATTACAGTATAACAGATAAAAGTTTTGGTAATGGTTAACAATAGTTTGTTGCCTTACAGAAGAAATTCCTATCCATCTATCACAATTATCTCACACTTTTTATGCAACTTCACAATTTATAAACACATATTGGGCAGTTGCCTCAGCCTTCTTACACAAAGGACATAAGTTAGTAGGAATCATGATACCTCTTTTTTCAAGGTTAAGTCTAGTTGGCAGCTTTTCGATCATAGTCCTCCACACACACAGTTGAGCAGAACCCGCTACTTTAAGACTCCAAAGCTCCCTAAAGCAATTGTTACCAAGCTAGCTACCAAATTCACTTAAAACCTTGTACCTAGATCTGACCGTGTATTCTTTTAGATTGTTGTCATTCCAAATCCACCCATCTGATACACTCCTCTTCCACTGGGCTCCAACAATGAGGGTTGTTAGCTGATGTATTTGTTCCTCTTCCCACACAAACAACTCTCTTCTCCAAGATAGATTGCAAGTACATGTTTCACTTCCCGCAATATTCGCCCATTCCCCTACTTCACTAATCACTTTGTCCTTACACAAAGAAATTAAGTATAATCTAGGGAATTTTTCTTTAAGCGGTCCATCACTAATCCACCTATCTTCCCAAGATCTTATTCTATTTCCATCACCCAGTTTCCAGTTAATCCTACTAACAAACAAATTACTTTGATTCATATCGTATACTTTACCTAGATCTCGTCACCATGCAGAAGCTTTTCGATCATCCATTGTAAGTCTCATATCCCTACAAGAACCGTACCTAGACTCAATAATGTCCCTCCACACTCCATTCTCTTCCGATCCGAACCTCCAAAGCCATTTAGCCAATAAGGCATCATCAAACTTCCCAACATTTTTTATACCCAGCCCACCCTCCTCAACAGAGGAGCACACTTTATCCCAGGCAACCCATGCAATTTTCTTACCTTCAACACCCCAACCCCAAAGGAATTTAGCCTGTGTTCTCCTGATTGTTTTACATACAAGGTAGGGACTTTAAAGAAAGAGAAATAGAACAAGGATAGAGCATTGAGAACAGACTTAATAAGACAAACCCTTCTAGCCATAAAAATAATATTCTCCTTCCATGTAGATAATCTTGACTTAATCTTATCTATGACTGGCTTCCAAAATGCCAAAGTTCTAAGTTACCACCTATTTTCATGCCTAGATATTTAAACGTGATTTTCATTTGGCCACAGTTAAGACGCTTACTGGATGGTATAAGAGACTGTTTGAATTTTATATGGACTACTAATAAGGCTAAAAAGGGTCATACTACTACTATATTAGACTATTGTACGGGTTGGCAAAGCATAGGACTTTAAAAGTTGGGGCCTTTAAAAGCTACAACCAAAAATTTATGAAATTTCAAATTTATCGAAAACAACTGACCAACCAAATAAACATTTTAACAGAATAGAGTTAGTTACCAACAATACTTTAAAATCATTGGTCATATAAGATAAACTTGAGAAATTCAGTCAAGTGTATCAGAAAACTGCACTTTCGGAAAACTGAGATGGGAACAAATTAAAGTGCATAAAAGCTATAACATAGCAATGTCAATCTTACAACATCTATTGATTTGGAGGAATGGAATGCGAGTTTCTGATCCGAACTTCAAAATTGCAGGGACGGCTGCTACATTTTCGGGTTAAGAATTTGGGAAGGATTGCCTTTGGAATCTAATTATTTTACCTGCACTAAATTTGTAATACTTTTGCCTATATACTAGTGTTGTATTCCAGCTTTTATTATCTAAGGTTTTCTTTTGCAAGTTCTAAGGTCACGTTCTAAGGTCACGGTTTATAAGATGTTGACTTATATAGATAGTATGGTAGGTTATGTAGGAAGGATCATAGGGTTAGCCCTCTAATACAGATATATTTCACATGTACACAAGTTAATACTCCTTTCTACTTTTAATTTATTTTATTCTTTTTTAATGATAAAAAATGAAAATTTTACATTATCATACTAAAAATTGAAATGTGAAAATAGTTATTTGTTGCATTAATTTTCGATCTAAAATTAGAATCAACTTTAAAGATTTGAATCTCATCCAATCATATCCTAAATATTCAATAAAAAATTTTCTATTCATAGTTCTACTAAGTTGATTGTCTCTCGTAAAAGGACTGATCTGATCTTAAATACTGTCGAGTAAAAATAATATAAGGAGAGATTTAGAAAGGCTTTGAATTTGAAGAGCTAGTTGTCAAATGCATCTTGGCTAAAACCTCCAGAAATAAATGATCAGGATTACACAATTATTGGGATGAATTGTCATAATTCCAATGATTATAAATATTATAGTCAATTGATTTGGATTAGTTGGGAAAACATTTAAATATGAGAATTCTATGATTGATGTTTTTGTCTTCATATATGAAGATCAATTACGCCAACTTGGGAGAAGGACAGCTCCATACTGGTTGAAGATGGCTATCTATGGAGAAAGTATGGACAAAAAATGACATTGAACGCCAAATACCTAAGGTAGATTAATTCATCTTCCTTTTCAAATGAATCAACCTTCTTTAGTTGTTCATGTGTCAAAGTCTTGGTTTCTAAACTATGAATAATATGGTTGAAATGTGTGTGTAGGAGCTACTACAGGTGCACTCACAAGCATGATCAGGGATGCCAAGCAATGAAACAGGTGCAGAAAATTCAAGATGATCCTACTTTGTACCGAACAACCTATTTTGGCCATCACACTTGTAAAAGCTATATGAATCCGGAGATTGCTTTGGAACCTCTTTCTCTCTCTGCCTCTTCCACCTTACTTAGCTTTAATAACAGCCTTCATGGCAAACAAGAAAACCCGTTTCCCTCATCACTACTTGCTTCAAACAAACATGAGCTCATGGAAGTGATTCACGATGAACATAGGGCTCACAATCAATTATCCTCTCTCGAAGACCTCTTATTATATGATTGTGGAGTTTATTGCGATTATTGGCGTGTGGCTATGCTATCATCCACTGAACCCGTTGAATTTGAGAATGGTTCTATGAGCAGTTTGGATTTTGCTGGCTAGGGACTTGTTTCGGCAACAAATTCTTTCTGTAATTGAAAAGGGCTTAAATCTATTATATTAGCTATTTGATTAGTAGGAGTATTTAATCCTTAAATCGTGTCAAAATAATAGCAAAGATGAACCTGTCTGTACTGTTGCTTTTCGCAATAGGGTGCATATTATTTTAATCTGTTATCTACAATACTTGAAAATAACTAAATTGGGGAGAAAAAGAAAATTAAAAAATTATTAGTGAAATGGCCACTAAAAGTGCTCATAAAATTAGTTTTAGTGTCTTTATCAATTCAACAGATCTTCATCATTAACTGATATTATATATTGGTAATACTTTTACTGGTTATGAATAAGTTGGTCATTAGCTAATTGCTGGTACTATTTATATGCATTATTAATTATTACTAAAACTGAATTTTGGAATAGTTTATTTTCTCAAAGAATTTAATTTCAAATAAGATTTTGCAGTAATGTTGAAGGAGAAGGAGCTGGAATGGGCAGAGTCATAAACTGTTGGCTACAAGGAGTTTCGGAAGGAATGCTGCAAATCAAAAGAAATACTATGGTGGAAGTCCTAATGAAATAGAAAAAGAAGACGCTAAAATATTGATTATCGGAGTGAAATGAAATTCTTTATTGTAATTGTTCCAGCAATAGTTAGTTTTTTTAATGAGAGCTTTTTCTTTTTCTTTTTTACTTTTATTCTCTGTCTTAATCTCATGGTATATCTTGTTATATAGTGTCCCTTATACTAAGTCGAGAATATGGTTCTTATTTATTTTATTTACCATAATTTAAGTTTTTTTTTTAATCTTTAAATGGTTAAATATATAAGTGAATTCGTAGGGATTTGTCTTAGTATATTATCTTAAAGATCATGTATGACATGTGAATTGAATTTAGCAACGTTATCTATGACTGAAATAAGGCACTCTTAAATTAACCGAATATGGACTATTCGCCCTAAATCCGGGGTGGATCACAACACCTTGAGTTTCAAAACAATGAAAAGCCTTATCAATAGATTGGATATCAAGAGCAATAGCAAAAATTTCCACTGGAATTATTTTAGAGCCTTCTTCATCTTCACTCCCTTCGCAGCCTTTCATATTCTACGTCACACCCTTCAATTTATTAATACACCCATGGGCCTTCCTTACACCCCTCAGGCATATGGACTTGCTTTCTTGATCTAAGTATCCTTCCCTTATTTTCCTTCATTGTGTATTTGATTTGGGTTTGATTGTATCAGCGTGCCCTTTATTTTCTCGTTTATGCTTTGTTGAGTTCTTTGAGTGCTTGTAGTAACTTAAGGTTTGCTATCTTTTGAGTTTTGCTATTTTGAGTTTTGCTGCTTATCTTTCTGTTCTTTGAGAAACTTCCATGGCAAATTGCCTTGCTTCTTACCCTTGGGCCAAGCTAGAACTCATTAGGGAAACCACCATGTATACCACAGTGAGAAAAATCAAATCTTTCTGCAATACACAGTCTAGTAGTAAGACTAATGAGCTAGACGTAGAGGTTTTAAGCTTGTGAGCCAAACAAGCGCATTTGTAAAAAATGATACAGATGAGGAGGCAAGTTCTGCTTCTTATACAACACTATCTTCTAAATTAGGTGTTAGCTTGCCCTTGGACTCCTTTGAGAAGGAAGTCCTGACGATAGCCAATATGGTGTCTGTCCAACTTCATCTTAATTGCTGGACATTCTTACGAGTCTTCTGTATTTTATTTTATGCACCCATTTTAGGATTATTCTTACTTTCAATATGCTTTTTTTAGTTTTCTGAACTCAAAGCCCTTCTCGCAAATCTAAGTTTAAGGATGTTTTTTTAAAATTCGTGCCCCTAAATATAACCTTTCCAGATTGGAGGGATTTCTTTTAGCAAAATGGTTAATTAGATTTCAGATTTTTCTATTTTAAAATAATTTAATATTAGAACTAGAATTGGAAAGGTTTTGTCTGTAAGTTTTTTTTGCACTTTCTTAAGTTGGTTGGATTAAAGTTAATTATGATTGAGTTGCTAGAAGGACTTTTGATTTTGCAGTTTGTGAAAGTATTTTCAAAGGTCGTCATGGAGAATATGTCGGTAGCTTTTTTATTTTTTTGGACATTTAACATGCTAGCTATGTTTAAGTCATGAGTGTCATTTTTGCTATTGAATATGCTCAATTGAAGGATTTTAAAAGTTTTAGTTGAAGTGTGACTCTTCTTTATTTGTCAAGCTTTTGGTTTTGGTCATACCATTCCTTAAACTTTTAAACACTAGTAAAAAAAAACATATTTAACTGCAGTTCTACAAAGCTTACAACTGCGGTTCTGGAATCGCGATAGATTTAACCACGATAAAAAGTACGAAGCTACCACCGTAGTTGTATAACAATCGCGATGGTATGTCCAATACCACCACGGTTTTCACTACAACCGCGGTGGTAAAGTCATTTTTTTTTAAATAGTAGCAGCTATTCCCTCCTACCCCAAAACTACTCAATTCAGCCTCAAACCTACTTAATAGCCAGCAGTTGTATCCATACTAAGGGTTTAATTGATCGTAAATCATCAAGAAGGCAGCTTGCAATACAACTCAACTCCAATTCGGATATCTTTTTTGCTTCTCTGGCTTTTTCTTACATTGCAAAGATCTAAACTTTTTCTTTTCCTTCCAAGGGTCTATTTTCTGCAAGCAATACCACTTCTCCAAGATCTAAAGATGAAAAAACGTAATCCCAGGAACAAACAGACCCTGCATCATAAATTAGAGACAAAATTTCAATCAGCTGAACCTAACCAAATTATTATAATCGATTTTCCCTTAAGGGGTATGAAGAGATGAACCAAATGATACAACTTTAAGCCACCCAAAGCCTTTATTCAAACTTTTAAACAGAACTGACAAAAAGGCAATCATTGAGATAAGGAAGAAGAAACATAAAACCCTTTAGGACACAAAACAAGTGGACACCAAATATGATTAAGAATGGGCACCCATGAAAATGAAGAAAGAAGTAAGCAGAGAAGAAAACATAAAGTGGAAAGAATACCTTTGCCAAAAGGGGAAGGAAGGGTAGATCTAATGGCGGAAGAGTTTGTAATTATAGCGAGTGAGAGATGAGGGATGAAGAAATACAATGGATAGCGTGTTTATAATAACTTATTCATTTCATTTAATCCACATACCATCGTGATTATGGCGTCAACCGCGATGGTACGTCCCTGCAGAAAAATTTAAAATTCCAATTTTATGCGTATCACCATTGTTCTGGGAACAATCGCGGTGGTATTTTTTTTTTAGTTTTTTGTGTCTTATCATCGCAATTCTAGCAGCAACCGTGGTGGTATCGTTGCACTTAATTTCAAAAATGTCACTGCGTTTCTTTTCGATACGGTTCACTATTAACCGCGGTAATATCCTACCGTGAAGTATCATTTTTATACTAATAAAAGATAAATAGTGTAAGTTTCTACAATGTACTATAATTGATTTTAAATTGACTCGTATCTTTAAAGCGTAATTGGTTCCTAAAAGTAAGATTGAGTTTGTTTAGCATATGCAACCTAGAAATATCATGTTTTCACTATCGAAAAGGTTGAGAACCTAAAATTTAAACTTAAAAACTCATTTTTATGTCTTGTGGTTTGATAATTACAACTTACATCAATTTTAATCATAGTTAATTACTTTGTTGATTAAACAAAAATTTGACAATTTATAGTTTAGATATGGTACACTAATTAGGCGCAACTTCTAATTAGATTATTTTTTATCAGCTAACATCTAACTTCTAAAAGTGAATATGTTTAAAAGGACTTGATTTAAAATACTAAAATAAATATTAAATATAATAATAACTTTATATTTTTTTTATCAATATTATAAGAATATTTTCAATCATAATTTAAAAGATTCTTTAAATGATTAAATTTAACTATTTCTTACTTTTTAAAAATATTCAGCCTTTCTTAATATAGTGAATTTAATTTATATGTATAAAGTCAAACCTATTAGCAGGTTCTCAATAATTACTCCTCAATGAGAGAAAGAGACCCTCAATATAAAATTCTTAACCTATCTTAATTATTTAGTAGCTAACTTATAAACGGATCTAACTTTCTGACAAATCAAGTCTTAAATTAACAAAAACCAATGAGCGGCTAGCAGAAAATTTTAACTTGTTTTATTTTGTTTTTATCTTAAAGTGATTTTTGATATACATATTTTTTGAAAATATTACTATAAATATGTAACATTCCAATTACATCATTTTTAAATTCACTCTCAAACTAGCTAGTCTACAATCATATTTACTATCTTCTCTAAACATATGTCTGACTTTAAAATCTAACACATTTATAGCTAAATAATATTTTAAACCAGCTCTATAAAAATAAGGAACAATCACACGATTTTTACGATTATTGATCATCAATATAAAATTACTTTTCAGCCATCGCATTCAATAGTAAACATGACTCTCATCCATTCTACCATCAAAGTAAACACAATACCAACATATAAGACAAAAACCACCTCAAATATATCAACACAATAGCAAAACTAAAACTTTCATGTACAATATCCAAGTTACATTTAACAATCCAATAACAAAACATTTCCGTAATAACTTTAGGAGCCTTAGTACATGTATTTAAACTTATTGACCATAACACAATCATCTATATTATTATTTATCATCGCTTTAGATAAATTTTCAGTCAAACAAATTTTGATTATAACATAATATCAAAAAGAAATACTAAAATATTAGTTGAAGAAAGGATGAAGACACATTTATAACATTAGAAATAAGATTTTTAATATGGAAATAATTATAATTATTTAATAAAATACAGTAAATATTATTCTATTAGTATAGTTAGAATATTCTAATGTATTAATTTCTTTATAAAGACTTTTACAAGAGAAAAACAAAGAAAATAAAATAACTTTTTATAAGTTAAATTAATTTATGTATAAGATATTTTTTATAAGTTTTTTTCACTTATTTTTCCTATTTTTTTTGTTTTATATAGAAATTAATTTTAACTTATAAAAAATATTTTATTTTTCTTAATTCTTTTAAAAGAAACTCGCCTAAATATACATCTCTTGATATGAAACTATTAAGGCTATGGATAAGATCACCTAGAATAGCAATATGGATTATGGACTAAACTTTGACTTCTAACAAATCCTATATTTTTTATTTTTTATTTATCGGTAACAAAAAATTTACAAAAATATATATAAAATCCTTTACAATTGAACAGAACACATTCGTATTATTAGATCAAACCTAAAATATCATTTAAAAGAAATATAAAATTGACTTTCTCTAGAACATTCTTCCACAGAATCTTTCAAATTTCCAGTGCATAAGACTCTGTTGTACTAAAAGTAGTATACCCTCTGTCACTTATTTAGTCTTTTCACACTGCAGTCCTTTTATACACCATGAACTGGATATGACATAAATGGAGTAGCCACTGTCTACATTGTTGTACTTTCCAGAAATAGATGACCAAGTTGTTAGAAACATTTTATTATTTGCAACGTTTTTATTACATTTTCTTATCCTGCTGTCTAAACTTCTTGGAACTAGTGGGTTTTCAATAAATGATCAGTTTCCAATATCTCTATTCTGTTTAAAAATCTTATAGCCTGTTATATCGTGTCTCTTTCAAGTGCATAACCATCATTATTCTATATTCAAAAGTAATATTAAAAACTATATATAATTAAGGAATATTCTAACTTACACACGATAACTTCGTAGAGAACTACAACCTAGTTTATACCTGGAAAAGTCAAGAAGACCATCAGAAAATATTGTCCTTGAAAATGTAACAAAATTTTGCTTAACTCGTTAGAATTTTTTTTAAAACATTATATTTAACAATATAATATATTTTTAGTTCTTTATTTCACATGTTTTAGATCTTAATCAAAGATGAAAATCACACCGTTTTATCAAATATTAGAAATGAAAATAATACGTTTTCAGGAACTTAATATTAAAGTATAACTAAATCAGTATGTGAACCAAATTATTTAGCAACGTAGGCAGTGTTAGAAATTAGTGTGTACACATGAAAAATAATAAAAAATAATTATCAAAATAAAATTAAAATGATTAAAAAATGACAATTACTAAAATAATAAAGATAAAGCTATAAAAAATGACATTGTTAAAATTCCTTTATATATTAGTGTAAAGATAACATTAACATTTGTGAATTGAGGAACTTGCTGCTGTTAGATTGTTTGAATCTGTCACCTTCAAATCTGTTGCGCTTAAAATATAATATGCAAGGAAATCTCACTCTAAAATCCCTCTTCTTCTTGAATTCATAGAAGTTGTTGATGAAAAAAAAGCATTTTACAAAGAAATGCAAGCATTAACAATTTTTCGAATTCAAATCATGCCTTTAACCTTGAGAATGTGTAAGGTTACTAAATACGTATATTATCATATTTTATTTCTAAGATACAAAATTATATATATATATATATATATATATATATATATAATATCACTAGTTTATTTCTAAGATCAAGAGGCGTTTGTCTCGTTAAAACATATGGTAATATGTAATATAATACGATATAATAAGACAAACAATTAAAACATAGGGTGAATAAATATTCAAAACATTATCAGATAAACATGTATACAAATATCATTAATTAATTATCAATTCACAAGTATTTTATCATACTCACATCAATCACATTATATATATTGAAATTTATATGACTTTTAAAAGCCATGGTCACTAGACCAAAACTTAGAGACTAACACATATGGGTTATACTCTGACTGATTACTATACTAGTACTCCCAATCAGAGTAGCAACCTAACCACCTTACCTCAATATAGTTTACCTCACCATAGCCTCAAGGTATGCCTCTAGTATCTCCAATCGACTCTTCAGCACCTGAAACATTTGTCTACATTACTAGGACAACCAATGAAATCCAGGATATCATTGAATCTATTCTAGTATAACTCACCACACTAAATACAGTCATACCTCCTCGTGTACCCCACATCTCATCAACAAGTCTCAATAAATTATGAGAACCAACCACAGGCTCTACTCTGCCTCACACACAAGTAGTAGATTATGAGCAGCAACTCCTAACTCTACTTCGCCTCACATTACTCACCTTAAAGGACAAGTGCATAACTACTCAATAATCCTTTCTCAATAGAATATCACAAACACCCAACAAATTTGATTAATTTTCACTTAAGATATTCTCACTTGAGAGAAAATAAACCCAAGAGTAAGGTGGTTTCCTACTTTATTTTCACTTAAGCAAAATTTTCTCCACTAAAGCAAAAAATTTGTTGTTAGAGCGAAATTTTGTTGCTAATTTCTTTTGAGCAAGAATTTACATTATTGGAACTTTTGCTTGAATGAAAGGATTGCCACCTTTGGTGACATCAGCACGAACACTTTTGCTTGAGCAAAACATTCTTCGTTTTAAGTGAAAAAGTCATTGTCTTGGGTCACATCACTACCACTAACACTTTTTCTTGAATGAAAAATCTTCACTTGAGTGAAAATTGTCTTGAAGCTAACCTTTCTAAGGAGAAAATCTCCATTTTTGTCCTAATAAGCAAGTCTCTCATCTCCAATAAACATTACCAGACAATAAAGCACTCACTAAGACATTGAAACCAATACAAAAGGAAAGATCTTATCAAACATAAAAATTTACAATTATCACAACAAAGGTATACAATATCCTAATTATTATATTTTGAATGACAACTCCCTTAACCTGATTTCTGTTGGTTCTTTTTCTCAAACAAGAATGATGTGGCACAAACATTATTCCATATATGGAATGCAGTTAGGAAAATCCTTTTAGAGCCATAAATCTTTGCTATATAAACTCTTTAGGAATAACAAACATAGACTTACTTGTCCACAAATCTGATTAAGTAGAGTTCTTCCTTTCTTTGTGATCTTCCTGTTACTAGAAGATGAATCAAGAGAATCCATAAGGATACATCCTCAAGCCTCTTTTTACACTTGGTATAATGGTGAGCTTTATAGAAAGGGATTGTTTGCTTAATGTTAAAGTATTAGATGGTTTGGTCACCTCTAAATGGTCTACGACCCCATTTGATATGTACATAAACATCTAAGTTATTTTAATGATAAAAAACACTCTAAGTTATAAAGTGTTGGTTGACAAAATGATTTTATGTGCAGAAACAAATGTTTAAACACATTAGACAGTCTAGTAGTGTTCAATGTGTTAGACGGTTTAGTAATGCTCAACGTATTGATAACATTTACTTTTATCATATTTTGGACCAAATTTTTACCATGAAATCAACTCTTTCTAAACTTGAACCCTGCTTATTTCCTTATTTTATTAGATTTTTGTTAATAGTTGATTACTTGTGTTTGAGAATGGTAAGTTACACTAATTTTTCTTATTTTACCTAGAAAGAGAACAAAAAGCACTGGAGTTAGAGAAAAAAGATTGGACCCCATGAATAAAGGATACATAAAAGGCTGATGAAGGAGGAGAAAGGATAAAAGGCCCATGGAGGAATGCAAAGAAAAGTAGATAAGTTAGCGTAGTTGTGCCCTGCGTCACTGAAGTTGAGTTGGGTGCGCATTGGATCTTAGGCCACTACAATAAGAGTTAAGCTCGATGCTACTTAAGTTGTGTCGGGCACAAACGTCGTCAAAGTTTATTTATTGAGTGCCTGTGTTAGGGTTTACACATAGAGTTAAAGGAGAGAAAGAGTAATTCTTGGACAACAACTTTAGGTTTTAATGGTGTAATCATCTTCTTCTTCCACTGTTCATCTTGTATGTTTAAGGTTCTCATGACTATGAGGAACTAAACGCATTGTTGTTGGGGTTTCAATGTCAATATTTTAATTTTACGCTTAATGTCTGTTATGTTGAGTTATGGCTTGACACTTTGATTCTAAAGTTATTTGAAAATATCAATAGTAATCAAAATCTAAATTGAAATATCTAACGAAAGTTTGTATCTAGGAATAAAGCATGATTCATCTCTTTTCTTAAACCCTTGTGACAAAAACAAGTCTTTTCTATATAATTGACCAAGGAATTGACGCTTGACAGAGAAGCTTAGGCTCATTCACCTAAGGAATTTGGGTTTGTGTATTCTTGTGGGTTGCATTGAAATTAGTTATGCAAAGAAGGAAATTATTTTTATGTACGAGAGTGAGGTATGGTGAAAGACTAACCCTAGCAATGTTTATATCATAATCCTTAACCTTATTATGCTATCTAAATATTGTTATAAATTTATAAAAAAAATATTTAATTTATTTCGATTAATTTATTTTCTCGCACAAACCACTCAAATTATGAAATTGTTCATTGGTCTAATTTTATTATACTTGCACTACAAGAAAAATTTAAATTATCGATAAAATTTTATCGACGAAACTTTATCTAAGAAATTTATATACGTCGATAAATTTATATACGATCAATTTACCGACATAATTTTTCTCGTCGGTAATTTCCGATGGATTTTTCTCGTCGGTAATTTTTGTTTTTTTTTTGTAGTGTTGTAAATATTGTTGTGTATTGCATAAGTCTATTAGGAAAGAATAATATATTTTTTACTTGCTACATGAGTAATTGGTGCACTTGCCATTGAATGCGAAAGTGTTAACAAGATTAAACAATCTAGTATTCTTTTGTACGTTAGATGGTCCTTCAGGAAACACATATCATTATTTTATGTTTTTCATTAACAAGAGATCTTTATTTTCTCCAATTCTTTTATTAGACCTCGTTTTAATCCTAAATGATTTAATATTAAAGTAAAAGTATGACGATATTAGAGTCAAAGTTTGATTCCATCATTTAAAAGTTTTACGAGACTTAAAAGTTTTCAAACATAGTCTAAAGAATAATTTCTTATATATTATGTTTAATATAATTAAATATTTTTGAAAACAAAGATCTCATCTATGCTAATTAACATTCAAAATATACATAAGTATGGAAATGTTACGTAACCTAACATTCAAAAACAATATCTGATAAAGAAAGTTTTCAAATAATTTTTTTTATTGATATGCTTTTATTAAGATTTATCTCGATTTCTTTTGAATTGTTTCTATTAATAGATTAATTCATGAAGTGTAGACTTAATTTTAGATAAAAAGTTTCCATATAGATCATCTACAGCGAAAAAGATGAAGTTCTATTGAGATGTGATTTTTGCAACATCAGCTCTTGATGTTCCAAGCTTTCAACAATCTTCTTTATAAAGCTATACAATGAGAAACAAGTTGAAGATGAAGAAACAACAAGCAAATAGAAGAAAATACAAGAATTACATTTTGAGATAGTAAAACAAAGTCAAACAAAGTATTTAGTATCTTTTGTCTTAGAGCGTTTAGTACCTGGGCTTTTATGTAAAACACTTTGTAATCCTTTACTATTGTAAAGTGAACCCTTGCAAGTTTTCCTTCATATCTTGAGGGATCTTAGTCTCATGGAAAGATTAGGATTGATATAACCTTGCACTATAAGAAAAAAAAAATAGTAAGCAAAAATCGGTAACTGAATGACCAAATCAGTGAGTGATTTAATGACCAAACATCGTCGTTCACTATTTTGTTCGTCACTGATGTATAGTGACTGAATCAGTGACCAAATCTATGATTGAATCTGTCACTGAATTTGTGACCAAATTCGTAACCGAATATGTGACTGAATCTGTGACCGAATCTATGATCGAATCTGTGACTGATTTTAATTGTTACTAAATCTGCCACTCATTTTTTTTCGAAAAATATAAACCTGATAAATGTAATATTCGTACAATTTCATCATAATAACAAAAAATTGATATAGATATTTTTTTTCTTTAGTCAATCATTCAAAAAAGTTAATAATGATGATGCATAATTAAGATTTAATAAGATTCAATGCAAACAATACAATAGTAATAAAAAGAACAAATTTGATATATCCTTCAACTCAATCATCCAAAAAAGTTTATAATGGTGTTACATAACTAAGATTCAATGCACATAATATAATAATACTAAAAGATCATATTTAAGGATAAATAAAGTTCAATTCATATTTCAGGAGGTTGAAAATCCATCTTTTCCATCAAGAGATACAACATTTTGTTATTTTGCTGAATTTGTCTCTCATTATTGACCATTCTTTCACGAAGTTCATCTCTTTTAGTTTCAACTACAAGTAACTTGTTTTCTAATTGTTCAATCTCCGCCTTCATGACCTGCACAAATGAAGATGTAGAATCCTAGTAGAATTGTCTCCCTATTGCATTGGTTGACTCAGATCTAAGTCCATACACCTTGCTTTTGTTAATTCCAACAACTTTATACCAAAGTTGTAATTCATTAGGTGGAGACACTCTTGTAGCAGATGTTGATTGGGATACTTCTTCCCATGCACAAGTAAACTCTGCCTATGAACATTAAAATAAAATTGGTAATACACTAGAAAAAATAAAAAAAATACACTAGTGTTAGACAAATTGACATATCACGTTTGTTTGACTTACATCCACATGTGTTAATCTTTGATCCACTCATGTTTTGTCCTTCTTCCATTAGTGTGTATGACAGAACACATCTGATGGGGTAGGAGGATTTCTATTCAACTTTGTGTAAGATAAGGTAAACAAAAATATTAATTTAGAAATGAAAATATGTACCACAAAAACAAAAATAGTTTCTCAAGAAGTTATATATGAAGGAAACAAAGAATATTAAACCATAAATACAAAGAAAATGTATATTTACTTCTAGATTTTACTAATGGACCGAGTTTGACAACATGTTATCATGAAACCAAATTGGAACTAACTAATTTTGTGTATGTTATAAACAACCAAATGCCTTAAAGTTTCCATAATCCACATATATAGGTTAAGTTCAAATTTTCCATGTCAAACATAGACATGTAGAAGTTTAACATGAACATGAGTAACCAAACCACCAACTACTATAACATTAACATTCGAAAGGCACGAAGATATGTCCAGCTATTTGGATGGAGTTGGGAGGGTGCCACGTTCAAGATGCGCAACACTCCCATGGGGAACTTGTTGAATGGAAGACGAACGTGAGCATGCTTTGTTACACAAGCATACAAGTAGAAAAGTCACTATTTAAATTGCTCCGATCGTGGGAAACTAAGTTGGTCGAGGAACAACGGCGAAGCGACAAAACATTATCAACAATTGAAGGGTCTAAAATATCTACAACATCGACAAGACATTTTAAGGAGGAAGAAGTCTTAAATCTAGACAGCGTAGTATGAGTATCAGAGATGACCCAGTCATTGCTCGGGAGCTCCGCCTTGCCAGCCTCTTCAACAACATTCGTGACAATCGACAATGGCTCGACCACACTCAACTGACTCAAAACTAGAACTAGTCGACTCACTACCGCTTGAAGACCCGCCAATGGGGCTGACCTCTCGCCCTCCGAAGCTACCGTGCCTTATAAGAAATAGTATTAAGTGAGAAGAAAGCCATGTATTTACCTTAAAAAGGATGAAGGTTGCATGGATGCTTGGATTGCGAACAAGATAGATCGATAACAATAGTAGAATGGTGGTAGTGAATGGGTGCTGAAATACCTTCGCTATTGATAGGGAGGAGGATTTGTATCACCTTCTCATCTGAGTCGTTTGATCAAAGTGGCAATAATGACCCAGAATAGGTGACGCCTCGCGTGTCAGGGCATGTAGTTCGAGGGATGAAAAAATCGAGCAAAGTTGGCACTAAATGCAATACATCCTAGTATTTGGAATGCAACTACCTGTCCGGTTAGCGATCGTGAGTCTTCTTCGGTCGTCTTTCACTCCTTGAGAACTGGGGGGCCTATATACTACAGACATACGAACGACCGTCAACCATGGTAGACAACCGACTATCACACCAGTATCTCACCTAAACATGGTTCTCGGACAGAATTCTCAACAACTAGTGAAACCTCTCACTACTGGACACATGTCATTTACAGAGGTAAAATGGCCTATGACCCAAAGGCCCAAACATACCATGTAAATATAGAGGTACCCCTTCAAGCCAAAGGTGATGAAATTTTGATTCCACATTCTCTGAGTTACTCGAACTAAGCACTGACTTGATCATTGAAGTACTTATAGGGATCCCTCCCAGGACTGGATTTGTTTGGATAACTAAGGACTAATCAGATAGAAGCCTAAACATAGTGAAGACTGTAGACCCGTTAACAGAAGACCAGTGGTTACTCGAGCAGCCCAACCATGTAGTAACACTCCCTATCTTTGAAATATTTTAGACATTCTTGCTCACAAAAATATGTTAAGAAAATGTAGTTAATTATACTCGTATAAATACAAATAGATACACTTCTTGATCCCATCTATACTTCTGCTTTTTATGTTTTACATACTACTCCAAAATATAAGTGTTAACATATATTCTTTGTTTAATCAGAAGTAAAGTTCTTTTTTCTTATAAGAAAAAGATTCATTCATAATAATGGTTAAGTTAAACGAGTCTAAACATATATCTATTTTCTAACACTAACTCTGTTTTGATGAGTCATTATTTTTTCCTATTTACTTGTCTTTATGTACCTATTTTTATTAGTGATTTGTGTTTAACTGCTTATTATTTTCCCTATTTTACTATTTGGGCTTCATTTACCAGAAATTTGTAATTTTATTTAATTCGAATTTTCTGAGCTAATTTTATTATTATTTTCAGGGCAGCTTTGGAATTTTATTGGGCTTGGATATTAATTATGGAATTGAACAGGAGCTGCCACATTATCAGTTTTCATTTTCAGTTTTTATTTTTAGTTTTTATTTATTGGACCAAAATTGAAAGATTTGGGCCCATTAGGTTTAGTATTCACGACTGACTTAGGTCTAGCAGTCTATTAAAGGATGTGAAGCCAAAGGAGTTGGACACACTCGACTTTTGGGATTCAATTCATTCTCTCTGTGGAAAAAATGGTTCTGTATTTATTTTCTTTCATCTGCAATTACATTTTGTTTTTGTTTCAATTCAATTTCGTTCCTTTCTAATTTCGTTTTGCGTTTAATCTTTGTTTGCTTTATTCGAATTTAATGGAAGACTAATTTATAAGGTTATCCTTTTGATTCAGATTGCAAAGAAGCTTTGAGGTTAATTTAAATTTCTATTAAGAAAATCTAATTCGATATTTTATTTTATTAAATCTAGTTATTTCACAACAACTCGCCCCCATTTTTCTCTTTGTGTGTTTAATCCTTTGACAGGAACTAGGTCATTGGGAGACGAAGTAGGAGTCACTTCTTAGTACTGCATTTAACTGTAATTATTTAACCGGATACAACTTCAATCATGTTCCATAAAGAAAATGTAGTTATTCTAAAAATTTGTTACCTTCTTTTAAAAGTATAACCCTATTCCACACTAATGTTTTGTTTGATTGAGGGAGTGGATTTGAGGGAGTATATTTGAAAGGAAAGTGCGTGGAAAGTTTGGTTGTTTGGATGAAGGGATGAATAGTAAGAAAAGAAGAGAAAGTTTATAAAAATTTGTGAGTAATGTGATAGATGTAGTTGATAAAATAATTTTTTAACGAATGAAATTATAATTAAAATTAATTTAAAATTAAATATAATTAATTTTTCTAAGTGTGATTGATAAATTATTATTTTAGTTGGTGAAATTATAAAAAGTATAAACTATTTTAAAATTAAAATTAAAATAAAAAATTAAGTTATTATTATTAATAGCATTTTTATTTTATAAAATTATTTTGATTATTATTGTAATTATAATTTTATTATTATTATTATTATTATTATTATTATCATTTTATTATTTTTATCATTATAATTATTATTATTATTTTTGAATATTAATATTATTAATAATTTATAATTATCTTATTTTAATTATTATTATTTTATAATTTTATTGAATTTATTTATTATAAATTTAATTACTATGTATATTTTTAAATTATTTATTATCTTAAAATAAAAATAAATGTTTTTTATATTTTACTTAATTATAATTTATTAAAGTAATTATTATATAAGAAAGAAGCCAACTTTCTTCATATATTAGCTAAAAAAACTTTAACAAAGAAAAATTTTAGTTTTCCATAAATATTCTTCCCTTTTGTGGACTTTCAATCCTTTATCACTTTCAATCCAATTTAAGTACAATTTCATAATCCTAGTTAGCCCTAGTGACCGAGTCCACAATATCATACTATTTAATTAAGTAATTAATTGTGTGACGACAGAGTTAGAAACCCTTACGCAATAGTTATGACGTCACGGTGCATATAAGTGGTGGACCTTCATTGGTTGTGTTTGTGACCTTGTGCACACAACGTCTTGGAGTGTGGGAAAGTTGGTCTTAGCACTTGCATTTGTCAATGAACTTGTCTCGAGATTCCGAATTAAAAAAAGTTTATCATGTGCTAATTGCTATTTGTTTATTGCAGGTCGTGGGCTGCACCTTGTTCACTCCAAAAAAGGAAATAAAAACAAAATACTATTAGAGAGAAAAAAATAGTAAACAAATTCTGGTTTATGGATGGTTGGTAATGTTGTGATTGCAGAAAGGCACAGAAGCACTTATCAGAAGACGCAAGTTTCAGAACTAACTCCTTCAACTTTGTTTGCAGAAGATGTTGTGCTTCATCAATTCTCAGATCTTTCACAAATACCCTTTTGCTTTTTATGACCGCTTTCTCTTTTCAACGACGGTCTCAGCTATGAACAAGAGACGAACAAATTCATCAGATCTGTGGAACTTGCCAGTGCTTCAAAATTCAAGACATGGAGGTAATATGATTTGAGTTTTTTCTTTCCATTATCGTAATAACAGTAGCATTGCTTTTAATTCTGATTTAGAAAAGAAAAAAAAAAATATTACCCTGTGGTTTGAACCGAAGGTACACGTCGCTATACACAAATGAAACAGAATCAATCATCTATGTTGTTTAATCACATCAAATTTTATTGGCGATAATCACAATATTATTGTCTTATACGGCGAATTTTTATTTCTGTCATTATCATTTATTTAAGTCTTATCAGGATTAAGTGTTTCTGATTAACCTAAACAGATATCATTTCATTAACTCTTTACAAATGACTGCTTCACTACTTGTGATTGATTCACTCAATATTTAAAGTTTAATTCATCGGATATTACTAGTATATTTATAGCTTAAGTTATTAAATATGTATGTGCTTACGTTAAAAAATGATTTTTAAACAAAACATAATACATAGTTTCTTTTGGTAAAAAAAGTTCTTTTAAGTGATTTTACAAAATTTGTTTTCGTAAGAAATAGCACTGTTTATTTTTTCTACTTCTGTTCGTTTTTCAATAATCTTCTTTAATATGTAAAAAATTATAATAATTAATTATTTTATTAAGAACACAATTTCTCTAAAATATTAAACAAATAGGCCAATTATCTTTTAGTTAAAACTAGGAAACCAAAAAATAATAGAACATATTTTTAGGTCAAATGTTTTAAAGTTTTCATCCAAAAGATATTAATATAATGAATAGTTATAGATCCTCCTGTAATATCTCCCAATTATTTCTTTTATATCTGTGTTTTTTCTGTTCATGAATTTTGTACTAAAGGGAGTTGAATGAAAAGGGTGTGTGTTGTTTTTCCGTTATGCAAACAATCCCTCTTTCTTTAATTTTCAAACATGTTTTCATTTTGATAAGAGTACTTTTATTGCAAAAGCAGCTAAATATAAACCAATTTGTATTTAACTTAGCTGAACCTTTTAACTATAATTCAAATGCAGATTTAGAAGTTAGAATGGAAGATTGAAATTAGAATCTGACTTTTTCTTGTGAAAAAGTCGAAATACAACAACAATATTGAAGTTGCAATTCGGTCAGACCGCAATTATAAGAACCGTCATATTAATTAATTGATAGTCTGTTTCTTTTTATAACATATAGATGAAGGGGGTTTGACCTAGGAAGATAATAAACAAAATCAACAAACCTAAACTATTGATCTATAATTTGAGCCATTCTTTCTTCTCCCTCCATTCCAAAATGATTGGCTATATAAAAAAGTTTTAATATATTTTTTATTGTAAAAAAAAATATAAAAAAGTTTTAATTTAGTTGATGTTATATTAATTGATGAGGTTTAGTAGTAAATATAGCCATTACTATCAAAGCTATTGGACATCAATATTATAGAACTATGAGTATTCAGATTATAGCAGTTCTAATGAAGAGTCTTTCCCTTTTGACAGTTATACCCAAAAAACTGATATATAGTTTAGTAAATCATGTTTATTAGGAGTGGATAGTACAGTGGCTGTACCTGCCAAAACTCATCTACATATTATTATAACTCCTGCTGTATATATTCCAAAAGAATTTTTTTTTTTTCATAATATGTTTTAAAATTGATTGTTTCCTCTTTCTTATTCAAATTAACATACAAATAAATATATAGAAAGAGTAACACTATTTCAATAACAATATTTGAAAAAATAGAATATTTATTGTTGTTTTCAATATGTGCAGTAACAGTTATTGTGGTATGTAAGACAATATATTGGTTCTATTTTAAATTATAAATGAAAGTTCATAAGTTTAGTTTATTTTACGTGACACTACTTTTCAAGATAATTCAATTTTCTCATAATGTTTATCAATTTGTCTTCTCTACTTTTCTTTTATTTTCTTAAAAAAGTTTTAACTAGTTCCTTTTAGGACAATAGTAAAGGAATAAAAATAAAAACAGTACTAAAAATAATATTAACAATGTCCTTGTGATTTTGAATGCAGCAATTGTTTTAGAGATGATGGGTTGTGTATTTTTAAAACACTAAGACCTATTTATGTAGCTAATTAACTATAGATCTTTACCATGTTTTTCTACTTAATAATTGTCTACAAGTTATTTGGACTTTAATTAGCTGATTTACAATGACTTAGTTTATCTTCATGGTTACATTAGGCTAATTTAGAAAAGTTCTGCTACTCTTGCTCATCTTAATGGTTATATTAGGTAATTTAGAAGAAAGCGCAGCTTTAAGTTTGTTTTTAACTGATAAAATATTATGATAAAAGAACAATTGGAATTCTTGGAACGTTTAATCACTTCGTTCATGTTTAAATAATTTTATTTGTTGGCTAGCATTACCGAATAGCCGAATCTCTCTTATTAGCAAACATCAATATTTACTATAAGAAAATATTTACTTATTTTTTAAATTACAGCATCAATCAAAATACTATGTTATTACAGTTATTAATTAACTCTAAAACTATATAGAAGGTTAATTATTTTACAAAAAATTAAAAAATACAAAATTATTTTTAAATTTAATTTTCTATAATATAAAACATATACGTTGATAGGTTAAGTTGACACTAATAAACAAAAATATTTAATTTAATGTTGAATTAACATCGGTTTAGGTCATCATACTAATAAAGTTCATCTAATATTGAACATTAATAAAGTTGGCTTAGTCAACTTTAAGTATTTATTAAATATTTTTAATTTTTTAATAAGTACAAATATTTATGTTAGTATTATATTAATGTGGACTTAATTATTACTATAACTAAAATAAATATTAAAAATAAATAAGATTATAATCAATCTAGTTAATACTAATATTATTTTTTTAATATTTATATTTATTTAGGTTAGTATTAACTAGATAAACACTAAGATTATTTATTAATTTAAGTTAGAGTTGATTAAATCAACCTTAATTTATATCTTAAGAATTTGTGCGTCTTTATATAACAAACAAAAATTGTATATTACTTTTAATCCAAAGATCCATATTCAAATATGATAAATCTCTTTATTTATAATTTTTTCTTTCATTTTTTTATATAAATTCCTTATACTTATTTTCTTTAGTGTTGATGACACTAAATTAAATTAATTTTAATAAAACCTTTCGTCGATTTGGCTAATATTAAACTATTATAATAAAAAATCAATTTAAAAATTAGTGATGAAATAGTTGGTTTAGCTAATGCTAGATAGAATCAACCTTTAAAAATTGACATTACTAAGTTAATGTTTATAATTATAGACTTCATTATATGTGCAACATAAATCTGACATTATTTACTTATTATTATTGGATTATAGTTGGTAGTATCAACTTTTTATTGATGCTAAATGTTAATTTTCTTGTAATGTTTACTCTTTTGTACTTATATTTTGCAAATAAGTAGGAAAACACTTCTAAATAGATTGAGGTAGCCTTATATATTTTATAATGAATTGAGGTATCCTCATATATTTTATATTCTTATATTTTTTTTTGACAGCGAACAATAAATTAAATAACATAAAATATTTAAGAGATGTTTCAACCTGTATACAAGTTGAGTGAGTATACAACTACAACAAAAAAACTTCCAACATGAAAATAGTCATGTATCCAGCCAAAATATTTTCAATATATGAAGAAGTATGCATCTCCCAGTGTTGACATCCAGTGCTCTATTCTCTTCCAAGTTGTAGTTGATGTTCCATTCCTTAATCATCTATAACACTTGCAACCAAGAAATTTTACTACTGTTGTGTAGCTTCTTCTTTGGTCCAGGAGTTCAAACTTTTGCTAATGAAGGTAAGATCTTGTGTATTCAATTAAGGCTGAAAATGCTAGCAAACACAATCTTCTCCGTTACATCTCAATCCGTGCTCTGCCTGCATCCATAGTCTAAACCTATTAAACCATACAAACATCCTAGACATGCAGACGGACTAATATTAATCGGTCAATCTTCGCCCACTAAGAAATGCAGACATGCAGACAGACTAATATCAATTACTTTTGTCAAGACACCCTTGAGTCTATTAGCCAGGGTCTTAGATATCGTTTTATACATACATCCAACTAGGAATATAGGTCAAAATTCATTTAGAGTTAATGGATTTTGCTTCTTAGGCACTAAGGTGATGACGGAAGCATTGCACCTTCTAAGAATATAACCTGAATCATGGAACACTTTTATTACACAAATGATCTCATCTTTCAATACATTCCAATTAATTATTTTTAATAAAATAAAAATTATATCCATAAGGACATGAGCTTTTGGCACTCCTACACTGGTTAACTGCTTGTAGTATTTCCTTCTTTGAAAACTCACTACATAACCCATGGTTATCAGCTTCTGATATAGTTATAAAGTGCACACCATCCAAATTAAGTCCTACCTTGGGTTATGTTAGGAATCTGTACTCAAAATATTTTTTATCATCCAATTTGACACTTTGTCACTTTGTGATTCCTCACACCATACTCCTCCAATTTCTAATCCTTTGAGTTCGTTACTTACCCTTCTCCATTTCAATCTAGTGTGAATAGAAATTTGAATTTGTATCCTCCTTCTCCAATCATACTACTCGCGACTTTTGATTTAACATTGACATCTTTTTTCCATAATGGTTCTAAGTTCACCAAGTAAGAACATACGCCTCGATATCATACTCTCATCTAAGTTTCCTTCGTCATCAATTTGATCAATGGCCTCAATCTCATGGGTTATCTACTATTTTTAATCTTTGTGTTGTCAAATGTCTCCTTACTCCACTGTTTTAAACCTCACTTTAACTTTTTAAGCTTTTCATTCAATTTTTTCAAATTGGTTTTACCACTAAGGGTATACCCCAAAGCTGTTTCACTACATCCTTAAATTCATCCCCTTGTTGCCACACATACAAAAGTTATACAAGGTTTAGGTCCCAATCAACTATCGCAATCTTAATAACCAAGACACAATGTTCTGATAGTTGTCTACTTAGATTATACTGCTTAGTACCTCGTCAACCTGTCATCCATTCATCCAATACCAAGGCCCTATTCAGCCTATTTCTAGATGTGTTGTTAGGTCTATAACAGGAACATCTCTCAGGAAACTCATTAAATCTCTTCATATTTTTATGGTGATATAAAAAAGATACTTTTTCCTCTGTTGCATTAATGAGCTGATCCAACATATAATTAATTGACCCTTTCGGATCTAATTGTGTCTATCAGCTAGGTTCAATCAGTTTCTAACTATTTTTTTACGAGCCAGGACCTAGACAAGTATAAGACAAGTATATATACTTGTTCATAAGCAGGTGCAATCACTGTGAAGTATGTCCAAAGTCCAAAGACCATATTTTACAATTGTTAATATTTGAAATTATAAAAGGGAAATATTTGAAAGCAGAGTTATGAGGGCCATCCTAGTAATTGAGATTGTTGATGACAAAGGATGGATCAAACTTTGATGAGAGTGTGATTAGCTACTGTTAACACTAGCCTTGACTAAACCTGAAATGGTCCCTTAGGAAATCGAAAATAGATGGAAAACTTGTTTGACAAAGACACAAAAAATGCAACTAACAATAACACACATTCACAGAGAATGCAACAAATCTGTGGACAGGTTAGCTAATCTTGGATTACATACAGAAACTGATTCCTAGTGGTAGTACTATTTTCCCAATTGCTAGACGATTTGTTTAGGAACCGATTGGGGTTATCTGAAATTAGATTTAACTAGTTTTCTTTGTTCAACTTTCCCACACGAGCTTTAGTTTTAGTCCTCCCATAATGTAACCATTTCTTTTACCCTTTTTCTATGATTTTTCCTCTTCCTTTGGGAGCTCCACGCTCTCATAGGATAAATTTTAAAAGAAAAACATGTAGCTTTAGCTTACTACGTTAATTTTAGACAATTCATTTATGATTTGTGTGACTACACAATTGCTAACCTGTATTACCTACCAACACCTAATGATCATGCAATATAATGATTCAAGAAAGCATTAAATATCTACAAGCATTTTAGTTCAATAACTAATTGAAAACCTAGGAATGAGGTACCTGGGAATGTTAGTTTCAAGTTTTATGTTTTCTATCTTATTTTCAGTGCAGCAAAAATCAGTACTCTATTCACTGTTAGTAATGAGTTTAGCCTATGTGTGGGTGGCAAATTAGAATGTATACAATTGAATCTCATCATCTATACCAAAATGAATTGAAGCTGGTATATGTGTTGTATGATGTAGAAGGTGGGGGAATTGTTTTAGGTAATGGGGAGCTCATAATTATAATTATTACCCACAGTTCCTGAATTGTAGTTTGCATACAAGGGTTGGGCTAGTGGCTCCTATTATATATATTGTTTAATAAAAAAATTGAAAACCAAGTAATTCAGATTGACCGTTCAAAACCCTATTTTTGACTTAGAAATTGGTAAACATATTATATATTTATTATTTCTATATAAGTAAAAAAATGAAATTAATATGAAGCACTCTAAGGTGCTTCAATCCTTAAAAAAAAAAAAAAAAAAAAAAAAAAAAAAAAAAAAAAAAAAAAAAAAAAAAAAAAAAAACAAAAAAAAAAAAAAAGAAAATTAAATTTTTTTTTTTTTTTTTTTTTAGAAACTGTAAATTTATAA